>CETE01153966.1_pt1 | contig 15388 bp, 9 predicted proteins | sample 531241 | NCBI WGS metagenome assembly CETE01 (sample SAMEA2622336, study PRJEB7988) | marine metagenome | biome: marine biome (ENVO:00000447); feature: deep chlorophyll maximum layer (ENVO:xxxxxxxx); material: "saline water (ENVO:00002010), including plankton (ENVO:xxxxxxxx)" | depth 30 m
TAACAATATCCTCGTCATTTTTCATAACCAAATCTCTCATTGTTCCTTTAGACCATTCAGACTCAAATTTATTTGGTTCTCCAGGGTGATCTTGAGGATGTGCTGTTACATCTATATCAGAATATTTTGTTTCACCTTCAGGAATTTTAATCTGAATATATCCACCAGCAAGATAACCCATATCTTCAGGGATTTCTACAATGAATTCTTTAATATATGTAGCTACATTATAATTAGATACAACTTCTGCTTCCCATTCCTTAACCCCAAATACCTCTTCAGGAATTTCAATCTCCATATCCTCTTTAACTTTCACCTGACAGCCTAATCTATAATTATTCGCAATTTGCTTTCTAGTAAAATGTGGTTTTTCTGTTGGTAGTATTCCTCCCCCTCCTTTATGAACCTGACATGTACATTGTATACATGTACCACCACCACCACATGCAGATGGAAGAAAAATACCCGCATCACTTAATGTAGTTAAAACAGTATTCCCCCCATCAACTTCTAATTCTTTTTCTCCATTTATAACCAATTTTATTTTACCAGCAGGAGAAAGTTTAGCTTTTACAAATAGTAAAACACCAACTAATGTAAAAATGATAAATAAAAAAACTACTATACTACTTAATATTGTAGTTGAACTTGTAGCACTTAGTATCATAAATGAATTTAAAAACATCATTCTAAATTTCTATTGATTATAATTTAATTCCCATAAAGCTCATAAATGCTATACCCATTAAACCTGTAATTATGTATGTTATTCCCAAACCTCTTAGTGCAGGAGGTACATTAGAATATCTAATTTTTTCTCTTATTGCCGCAATTCCAACTATAGCTAAAAACCAACCAACACCAGAACCTAATCCAAATACAGTTGCTTCAACAATATCATTATAAGCTCTTTCCTGCATAAATAAAGACCCCCCAAGTATTGCACAATTAACCGCAATTAATGGCAAGAAAATTCCCAATGAACTGTATAATGTAGGAGAGAATTTTTCAACTAACATTTCAACTAATTGAACCATAGATGCTATTACAGCAATAAACATAATAAATGATAAAAATGATAAATCTACTGATTCAAAATCAGTACTTAACCACTTTAGTGCACCCTCTTGTAAAATGTAATTTTCAAGTAAATAATTTATAGGTACAGTAATTCCAAGTACAAATATAACAGCTGCTCCCATCCCAACTCCTGTACTTACAGTTTTTGATATCGCTAAATATGAACACATTCCCAAAAAATAGGCAAAAACCATATTATCAATAAAAATTGATTTAATAAAAATATTAGCTAAATCTTGCATATCTACTTTTCTTCAATTAGTTTTTCATTTCTAGCTCTTTGCCACCATATAAGAATTCCTACTGTTATTAGTGCCATTGGAGGTAAAATCATCATTCCATTATTTTCATAACCCATTTCATATATTCCAAGATTCTTTAAAACAGGATATCCATACAAAGTTCCTGAGCCCAATAATTCACGAAAAAATGCAACAACAATTAGTATTACCCCATATCCAAAAGAATTTCCAATACCATCAAGAAAAGCTTTATAAGGTGGATTAGCTAATGCAAAAGCTTCAAATCTTCCCATAATAATACAATTTGTAATAATTAAACCAACAAAAACTGAGAGTTCTTTGCTAACATCATAAACATAAGCTTTTAATATTTGGTCAACTAAAATAACTAAAGTTGCTATTACTACTAAAAAAACAATTATCCTAATTCTTGATGGAATCATTTTTCGCATCAATGAAACAATAACATTACCTACTGTTAAAACAGCAAATACTGAGACAGCCATAACTACCGCTGGTTTAAGCTTAACAGTTATTGCTAATGCTGAGCATATACCAAGAACCTGTACAGTGATTGGATTATTATCATCAAGTGGATCACTTAGTAACTTTTTATCCTTTTTTGAAAGTAATGAAAATTTACTCATAAACAAACTTTAAATTATTATTGTTAAAATATGGCTCATACATAGTTAGTCTTTCTAATAACATATCAGTTACACCGTCAGAAGTTATAGTACCACCAGATATTCCATCAACACCATGTTTATCTCCATCAGGAGCTCCACCCTTAATAACAGTTATCGACACCAACTCATTTCCATTAGATATTTCTTTGCCTTCAAACTGTTTTTGAAATAATTCATATTGGTTAATTTCTGCACCAAGTCCAGGCGTTTCAGATTTATGATCAAAAACAGCACCATATACAGTATTTAAATCATCATTTAATGCCATGAATCCCCAAATAGGACCCCAAAGACCCTTCCCCCTTAAGGGAATAATATACTTTTTTCCATTTTTTGTTTGAGCTATAAACAAAGGTAATAATTGATTTTCGGGTTCTTTTTTTAATTCTTTGGCTAAATCAATATCAAAAGCAATGCCTTCTATTTTTTCTCCTTTGTTATTCAAAACTAACTCTTCAATTATATACTTAGAATATTCTTTATCTGCCATATTTCTTTCAATATTAACTCCTATAGAACTTAATATATTTTGCTTTTTTTCCAAAGCAACATTAGTTTCTTGATATGGCTTTAAAGATATAGCTGTAGTAGCAAGTAACGCCGCAACAACTAACACCATAATAGTTGCAAAAATAAAAGTATAACTATTTTTCTCTACATTCATAATTTAAACTTTAACTCTATTTAGTCTTCTCTTAATATTTGACCCAACAACATAATGATCAATTAAAGGAGCAAAAACATTCATCAATAATATTGCTAACATCATTCCTTCTGGATATGCAGGATTAAATACTCTAATAACAATAGCAAAAAAACCAATTAATAGTCCATAAATAATTTTTCCTTTATTTGTTTGAGTTGCAGTAACAGGATCTGTAGCCATAAAAACCGCTCCAAATGCAAAACCCCCAATTAAAAGTTGAACATGAGCAGGGGTACTCATAAGGTAATTTAATCCCCACAAGTTAAATAACAGTGCCGTCAAATACCCACCAATGAAAGTATATACCATTATTCTCCAACTCCCAACTCCAGTAAAAAGTAATATTAAAGCTCCGATTAATATAGCTAAAAAAGAAGTTTCTCCGAGTGACCCAGGAATAAAACCATAAAATGCATCATTAATATTCCATTTTTCTAGATCAAACCAAGAAGTTGTATTTGTAGCTAACTGACCTAAAATGGTTTCACCAGAATATCCGTCAGTTCCAGCTCCGTGAACCCATACTTTATCTCCAGACATATGCTTTGGGTATGCAAAAAATAAAAAAGCTCTTGCTGTTAATGCTGGATTTAAAATATTCATTCCTGTTCCTCCAAACACTTCTTTACCAACTACAACAGCAAATATTACTGAAATTGCCAACATCCATAAAGGAACATCAATTGGCATAATAAGAGGAATTAGCATTCCTGAAACTAAATACCCCTCATTAACAGAATGCCCTCTAGAAATCGCAAAAGCAAATTCTACTGCCAGACCAACAGCATAAGAAACAACTAGAAGAGGGAGAAATTTCCAAAATCCAAATATAAAATTATCTAAAAATGAATATGTTACTTGTTCATCTTCTGCTAAAAGACTATTTAATCCTATGTGATATTGAGCCCCTATGTTCCACATTCCAAACAAAATACAAGGCAATAATGCAATTACTACAAAAGCCATAGTTCTTTTTAAATCAATAGAATCTCTAATATGAGAGCCAGAATGAGTAGTATGATCTGGCACAAAAAGAAAAGTTTCAAATGCATCATATGCAGGATACATTTTTTCTAGTTTACCGCCTTTTAAAAAATGAGGCTTAACTGTGTCTAAAATATTTTTAAATATTTTCATGCTAACTATTTTCTTTTCTTACTAAATCTAAACCTTCACGAATAATTTGTTGAACTTCCATCTTTGAAGTACAAACAAACTCACATAATGCAAAATCCTCTGGAGCTACCTCATAAATACCTAAACTTTCCATTAACTCGATATCTTCAATCATAACAGCTTTAATTAACTGTAATGGATAAATATCCATAGGAAAAACCTTTTCATATTGACCTGTAACAACGTATGCTCTCTCTTCGCCATGCATATTAGAATCAATAACATATTTTTTGTTTGGGTTTAGCCAACTAAAAAAAGTTCTTGATGCTGAAAACTTATGATTACCTGGAAGAATCCAACCTAAAAACTCTTGTTTATTTCCCTCTTCAATTACAGTAATAGAGGTATCATAAAAACCAATATTACCTTCTTTATTTATTTTTTTTCCAGTAAATATATTTCCTGAAATAACTCTATTTTCACCTTGCTTTAAATTATTACTTAATAAATCAGCAACACAAGATCCAGAAATCACTCTGTAATATCTCGGCTTTATAACTTGTGGTCCAGAAAGGGCAATAATTCGCGATACATCATATTTTCCTTCATTAAATAGTCTAGCAATTGTAATAACATCTTGCGGCTCTAAATACCAGACAACATCCCCTCTGTTTATTGGATCTAAGTGATGTATCTGAACACCCACATTTCCTGCAGGATGAGGACCAGAAAATTTATTAATTTGAACATTTTGAGCATTCATAAATAGTGGTGAATTGATATTTCCATCAATATTTAAGTGTGTTATCCCGTCAGTTAATTTTACAATATAATCTAATCCTTTTTGGAACAAATCATCCATACCATATAATGCAAAATCATTATCAATTGATAAGGGAGTAGAATTAAATGTAGAAATAAATATAGCTTTTGGTAAATCTGAAGGATTAGCGATAATATCATATGGTCTTTGTCTTACAAATGGCCATACACCACCCTTTAACATTAAATCAATAATTTGTTCTCTTGATATTTCATCGGCACTTGCAGTCTGAAATTTTTCGTAAGAAATATCGCTATCAGCTATTAAAACAATCTCTAAAACTTTCCTTTTTTCTCCTCGGCTGATTTCTATTACCTCACCACTTACTGGACTACAGAATTTTATTCTTTCGTCAGATTTATCAAAAAAAATCACAGAGCCAGCCTTAACTTTATCTCCAACTTTAACAGAAAGTTTTGGTTTTAATGAATGAAAATCTGTTGGTTTAACTACATATCTAAGGCTCTTATCACTAGGTTTAATTGAAGCATATATTTTGTCTGCTTCACCAGAAAGATTTATATTAAGTCCTTTCTTCAAACGAATTTCCTTCGACATACTTATTTTAAGTTAAGTTTATATGCAAATTTATAATTTTACAACTATATGTTCGTACATTTTTATTGTATATTTACTAATAAATTGATTATTTAGAATCATTCTAATTAAAATTACATTTAAATGAAATTAAGAGTTTTTATTTTAATATTTCTTGTAATTACAATCTCACTAAATTCTTGCTTCTATAGCAAAGAAATCAACAAAAATCAAAAAGAAAAAACCGAAAATAAAACACAAAATGACATAAAAAAGATAATCCAAAATAATAATGTTTTTAATACAAATATCAAAACTGTTCTTTGTTATAATAAAAATCAAATAAATTCAATACCGATAATAAATTTAAAAAGTAATGATCAATTAATAATAAAATTTGATGAACTTGAATCAATAAAAAAAAACTATTATTACACCATTACTCTTTGTAATGAAGATTGGACAAAAAACAATTTAAATAAAAATGAATATATTGATGGTTTTATAAATAATCAAATTAGTAATTATGAATTTTCATTTAACACTAAACAGGAATATATTCATTACCAATTTAAATTTCCTTCTAAAAATATTTCTCCAAAACTTTCTGGAAATTATATTTTTGAAATTTATGATGAAAATGGAAAGCTAGCAATCACCAGAAGATTTATGGTTCTTGAAAAAAAAGTTTTTGTAAATGCAAATGTTAGAAGAGCAACACTTGCCAAACACAAAAACAAAAAACATGAAATTGATATTTCAATTAAATACAAAAACATTAGTATTAATAACCCTTTTTCAGATGTTAAAGTACATATCAAACAAAATAATCACGACATTAATTCAATAACTGACCTAAAACCTATTTTCATTAAAAATAATGAATTAATTTATGATTACGAAGATGAAAATTTATTTTGGGCAAATAATGAATTTAGATATTTTGATATCAGAAGTTTGAGATTTCTTTCTGAAAGAATCATGAATATAACTTTTGTAGAAAATAAATATGTAATTAATCTTTTCGATGATTATAAAAAAACATTTGACAACTATTCATTAATAGCAGATAATAATGGAGATTTTTTTATTGAAATGAAAGAGGGATGGGATTCATCAATTGAATCTGATTATGCAGTTATTAACTTTTCTTTACAGATGGATCAAATTAATTATGGAAACTTATATTTAATTGGTGCTTTTTCTGATTGGAAACTTAACAATCAATTTAAGCTAGTCTACAATGAAAAAAAACAAAAATATGAAAAATCACTATTTTTAAAGCAAGGGTTTTATAATTATCAATATGCATTACATGATTCAGTTAATAATAAAGTTGATATAGGTTACATAGAAGGTTCTCACTATCAAACAAATAATGAATACTACATATATGTATATCTTAAAGATCATATTAATAATTACGATAAATTAATTGGGTTTTTAAAGGAAGATAGTAATAATTTATTTTAATAAGTTTAAATTAAATTTCAACAATTAGCATTACTATCATATATTTGTAAATAAATAAAATATACAAAATGTCAAACGGATTCTACAATATACCAATAGCAGTAAATGAGCCTGTAAAAGAGTATAAAAAAAATAGTTCAGAAAGAATTGAAGTTCTTAATGAATATAAAAAAATGTATAATAATAATATAGACATCCCTATGTATATAGGTGATAAAAAAGTATATACAAAGGACAAAAGAACTCTTACCCCCCCTCATGATCACTCACATGAAATTGGTACAGCAAACTATGGATCAGAAAAAGATGTAGAGAATGCAATTGACGCAGCAATGAAAGCCCAAAAAGATTGGTCAAACATGAATTGGGAACAGAGAGCATCTATTTTTTTAAAAGCTGCTGATCTTCTAGCTGGTCCATTTAGATCAAAACTTAATGCTGCAACAATGATTGCTCAGAGTAAAAATGTGATGCAGGCAGAAATTGATGCGGCATGCGAACTCATAGATTTTTTTAAATTTAATGTTCAATATATGAGTCAGCTTTACAAAGAACAACCTGAATCACAAGCAGGCATGTGGAATAGACTTGAGCACAGACCATTAGAAGGATTTATTTTTGCTTTAACTCCTTTTAATTTTACTTCAATTTGCGCAAACCTATGCGCGGCTCCAGCAATGCTTGGAAATGTTATTATTTGGAAACCAGCAGAAACACAAATATATTCTGCAAATGTTATTATGGAACTTTTTAAAGCTGCAGGACTTCCTGAAGGTGTAATCAACATGGTAACTGTAGAGGGAAAAAAAATATCTAAAGTCATTTTTGAAAATAAAAATTTTGCAGGATTACATTTTACCGGAAGTACAAATGTTTTCCGCACATTATGGAAAAATATAGGAGACAACATACAAAAATACAAATCATATCCGCGTATTGTTGGCGAAACTGGTGGTAAAGATTTTATTATTGCGCATAAATCTGCAATCGCTGACGAAGTCGCAACTGCTATTTCTAGAGGAGCATTTGAATATCAAGGACAAAAATGCTCAGCAGCATCAAGAGCATATATTCCAAAAAATTTATGGCAAGATATAAAAATCAAAATCACAGATGATATAAAAAAATTCAATATTGGTTCTCCAGAAGAGCCAAATAATTTTATTAACGCTGTAATTTCTGAAAAAGCATTTGATAAAATAACATCATATATAGAATACGCCAAAGAAAGTGATGATGCAGAAATAATTGCTGGTGGATCATATGACAAATCAACTGGATATTTTATCGAACCAACAGTAATTGTTACGTCAAATCCAAAGTTTAAAACTATGGTTGAAGAAATCTTTGGCCCTGTTATAACAATATATATATATAATACTGAAGAATGGGACTTAACATTAGATTTGTTGGATTCTACTTCTGAATATGCTCTTACTGGAGCAATATTTTCATTAGATAGATATGCAATTCAGCATGCTACAAAAAAATTAGAAAATGCAGCAGGTAATTTCTATATAAATGACAAACCTACTGGTGCTGTAGTTGGGCAGCAGCCTTTTGGTGGAGCAAGAGGATCTGGAACTAATGATAAAGCAGGCTCAATACTTAATTTATTAAGATGGGTTTCACCTAGAACAATTAAAGAAACATTTGTACCTGCAAAAGACTACAGATACCCATTTTTAGATTAGACATTTAGCATATTATAAAAGTTTATTAAAACAGGATTTTTTTATGCTAAAGGAGTTGGGCCACCAAAATTTACTGGAACACCTCCATTTGGATCTACATCTTTTATATCGCCATGTTGATTCTCAAATTTATTAATATTATCAGATAAAGCTTTCATTAAGCGTTTTGCATGTTGTGGAGTTAATATAACTCTTGACTTTACCTTCGCCTTTACAACACCAGGCATCATCTGAATAAAATCAATAACAAACTCTGAAGGAGAGTGATTTATTATAGCAAGATTACTATATACTCCTTGAGCAACTTCTTCAGTTAATTCAATATTCAAACCATCTTTCTTTTTTTTTTGTGTCATAACTTTTTTTATTTTATTGAATCAACTAATTCGTCTAATTCTTCAACATTTTCATGTAATTTATCATACTCAATTTGAGAGCCAACTAAAGTATCATTAGCATGAACTAATCCAGTACCTGCAGGTATTCTTTTACCAATAATAACATTTTCCTTTAATCCAATCAAATAGTCACGTTTTGCATTAATTGCTGCTTCATTTAAAACCTTTGTAGTTTGCTGGAAAGATGCTGCAGAAATCCATGAATCAACTTGTAAGGATGCTCTTGTTATACCCTGTAAAACAGGAGCTGCTACAGCGGATATAGTCTCTCTTGCTTCAACTACTTTCCCATCTTTTCTTTTAATTCTTGAATTCTCTTCTCTTAGTTGTCTAGCAGAGATTATTTGTCCAGGTTTTAATGTTTCGGAGCTTCCCGAATCAATTACAATTTTCATTCCAAATAACTTATCATTTTGAGTTTGAAATGCATCTTTACTTACTAAAGAATCTTCTAAAAAGTAAGTATCACCAGAATCAATCACTTTAACTTTACGCATCATTTGTCTAACTAATACCTCAAAATGCTTGTCATTAATCTTTACTCCTTGTAAACGATAAACATCTTGAATTTCATTAACAATAAATTGTTGTACTTCAACAACACCTTTAATCGCAAGAATATCTGAAGGAGTAATAACTCCGTCACACAAAGGCATACCAGCTTTTACATAATCATTCTCTTGTACTAATATATGTTTTGATAATTTTATTAAATATTTTTTCTCTTCACCAGATTTTGTTGTAATAATAATCTGTCTATTTCCTCTAATAATTTTACCAAATGAAACTGACCCATCAACTTCAGTAACGACAGCAGGATTGGATGGATTTCTGGCTTCAAACATTTCTGTTACCCTCGGTAATCCTCCTGTAATATCTCCTGATGAACTAGCAGACCTAGGGATTTTAACTAAAATTTGACCTGCATGAATTTTTTCCCCATCTTCTATTGCTAAATGAGCTCCAACTGGAATTGAATAAGACTTATCACCAATAGATAATGATGGAGATATTTTTTTACTTCTACTGTCAATTATGACTTTTTCCTTATAACCTGTTTGTTCGTCAGACTCAACTCTATATGAAACACCCTCTATAATATCATTAAATTTTATTTTACCATCAATTTCAGAAACTATTACTGCATTATATGGGTCCCACTCACACACTTTATCTCCAGCCTTAACTTTTCCTTTTTTGATAAAAATTGTTGCTCCATAAGGAACTATTGATGTTGCCAAAATAGCTCCAGTTTCCTCATCAATTAATTTTGTCTCAGCAGCTCTAGATACAACAATTTCTTTAACATTATTTTGTTTGTCTTTAAAAGAAACAGTTTTTAAATCTTCAATTTCTAACATACCGTTTTTCTTAACTACAACTGAAGAATCAACCTCAGATCTTGATGCTGTACCTCCAACATGAAAAGTTCTTAATGTTAATTGTGTTCCTGGCTCTCCTACAGATTGAGCTGCTATTACACCAACTGACTCACCTACTTGTGCCAATCTATTTGTAGATAATGATATACCATAACACATTTGACAAATACCTCTTCTAGATTGACAAGTTAACGCAGAACGAACTTCAACAGAATCAATTCCAGATGACTCAATATTTCTAGCAATAGAATCAGTAATCATTTCATTTGCATTGACCAACACATTATTAGTTTTAGGATCTAAAACATCATTTAAACTAATTCTACCAGAAATTCTTTCAGATAATAATTCTAACACTTCATCATTATCTTTTAGAGCAAATACTTCTAACCCCTTTAATGTACCGCAATCTTCTTCTGTAATAATAACATCTTGTGCAACGTCAACTAATCTTCTTGTTAAATATCCAGCATCAGCTGTTTTTAGAGCAGTATCAGCTAAACCTTTTCGAGCACCGTGAGTTGATATAAAGTATTCTAAAATTGAAAGTCCTTCTTTAAAATTGGTAGTAATAGGGTTTTCAATAATTGATTCACCATGATCTCCAGATTTCTTTGGCTTTGCCATCAATCCTCTCATTCCCGATAGCTGACGAATTTGTTCTTTAGAACCTCTTGCTCCTGAATCTAACATCATATATACAGAATTAAATCCTTGCTTATCGGAACTTATATTTTTCATTACTGTATCAGTTAATCTAGCATTTGTTGTTGTCCAAACATCGATTACTTGATTGTATCTCTCATTATTTGTAATGAAACCCATAGAGTAATTATTTTTAATCTCATCAACCTTATTATTTGCATCAGTTATTAGATTATCTTTTTCAGTTGGAATAATTACATCTCCTAAGTTGAATGATAAACCTCCTTTAAAAGCCATATTAAATCCTATATCCTTAATAGCATCTAGAAAATGTACTGTTTCAGTAACACCACATATCTCTAAAACATTTCCAATAATACTACGTAATGCTTTTTTGGTAAGTAATTCATTCACAAAATCAACTCCAGAAGGAACATACTCATTGAATAACACCCTCCCTACAGTTGTTCTTATCATAGATTTTTTACCATTTTTATCTGTATTTTGAATATTTATAATGGCATGTAAATCAGCTTTCTTTTCATTATATGCAATTTTCACTTCTCTTAAAGAATAAAAATTCATATTCTCCCCTTTGACAACTTCTTCTTTTGTAGATTTTTTTTCCTTAGTCATATAATATAAACCTAAAATCATATCTTGAGATGGAATAGTTATTGGAGACCCATTAGCAGGGTTTAAAATATTGTGAGATGACAACATTAAGACTTGTGCTTCTAATATAGCAGCGGAACCAAGAGGTAAATGTACTGCCATCTGATCACCATCAAAATCAGCATTAAAAGCCGCACATGACAAAGGATGAAGCTGTATAGCTTTACCCTCAATCATTTTTGGTTGAAATGCTTGAATTCCAAGTCTATGAAGTGTTGGTGCTCTGTTTAGTAACACGGGATGACCTTTCATAACATTTTCTAAAATATCCCATACAACAGCTTCTCTATTATCAATAATTTTTTTTGCAGATTTAACTGTTTTAACAATACCTCTTTCAATTAATTTTCTAATAACAAAAGGCTTATACAACTCAGCTGCCATATCTTTAGGCAAACCACACTCATGTAATGCTAGTTCAGGCCCAACAACAATAACTGAACGAGCAGAATAATCAACTCTTTTACCTAACAAATTTTGTCTAAATCTCCCTTGCTTTCCTTTTAAAGAATCTGATAGAGATTTTAAAGCACGTTTGCCATCTGTTTTGACAGCTGCAGATTTTCTTGAATTATCAAATAATGCATCAACAGATTCCTGAAGCATTCTTTTTTCATTTCTTAAAATAATTTCTGGTGCATTAATTTCCATTAATCTTTTAAGTCTGTTATTACGAATAATAACTCTTCTATAGAGATCATTTAAGTCAGAAGTTGCAAATCTACCTCCATCAAGAGGAACTAATGGTCTAAGCTCAGGTGGAATTACTGGAATAACCTTTATGACCATCCATTCTGGTCTATTTTCAGTGTGTTTATGCCCATCCCTAATAGATTCAACTATCTGCAATCTTTTTAGTGCTTCCTTCTTTCGTTGTTGTGATGTTTCTGTATCTGCTTGATTTCGTAATGTATATGAAAGATCATCTAAATTAATTCGAGCCAATAAGTCGTGTATTGCTTCTGCTCCCATTTTAGCAATAAATTTATTTGGATCATCATCAGATAAATACTGATTTTCAGATGGCAAAGAATCTAAAATATTCAAATATTCCTCTTCAGTTAAAAAATCAAGATACTTTATTTCTTCTCCTTCATTATTTTTAAGATTCTCTGGCGCATTAATCACAACATATCGTTCATAATAAATAATCATATCCAACTGCTTTGATGCTAAACCTAAAAGGTATCCTATTTTATTTGGAAGTGTTCTAAAATACCATATGTGTGCTACAGGAACTACTAAGTTTATATGACCTATTCGTTCTCTTCTAACTTTTTTTTCAGTTACTTCAACCCCACACCTATCACAAACAATTCCTCGGTACCTAATTCTTTTATATTTTCCACAATGACACTCAAAATCTTTAGTTGGTCCAAAAACTCTTTCACAAAACAATCCTCCACTCTCTGGTTTATATGTTCTATAATTAATAGTTTCAGGCTTAGTAACTTCTCCTGATGATTTAGCCAACACATCTTCAGGTGATGATAAACTGATTTTAATTCTATTTATATCTTGTGCTTGTATTGTTTTTCTCGTATTTTTCATATATATATTATTCAAATGAAACTTTTAAACCTAAACCATTCAATTCATGTAATAAAACATTAAAAGATTCTGGAATACCGGCATTAGGTAGCTCTTTACCTTTAACAATTGATTCAAAAGCTTTTGCTCTTCCAATTACATCATCAGACTTTAATGTAAGCATTTCTTGTAAAATATTAGAAGCTCCATAACCCTCCAAAGCCCAAACCTCCATTTCTCCAAGTCTTTGCCCTCCAAATTGTGCCTTACCACCTAATGGTTGCTGAGTTATAAGCGAATATGGACCAATAGATCGAGCATGCATTTTATCATCAATTAAATGACCTAATTTAAGCATATAAATAATTCCAACAGTTGCTGCTTGTTCAAATCTTTCACCTGTTCCACCATCATACAAAAAAGTTTGTCCTAGCCTTGGAAGCATAGCTTCATCCGTTTGTTCATTAATCTGATCAATACTTGCACCATCAAAAACAGGAGTAGCATATGTTCTATCTAATTTATCTCCAGCCCAACCAAGAATAGTTTCGTAAATTTGACCTAAATTCATTCTTGAAGGAACACCAAGAGGATTTAAAATAATATCAACTGATGTGCCATCTTCTAAAAATGGCATATCTTCTTCCTTAACAATTCTTGAAACGATTCCTTTATTTCCGTGACGACCTGCTAATTTATCACCTACCTTAATCTTTCTTTTCTGAGCAATTTGCACTTTTGCAAGTTGTAGTACTCCAGCAGGTAATTCATCGCCAATAGTTATTGCAAAACACTTTCTTCGATGCTCCCCATATATATCATTGTATTTTCTTAAATAATTTTCAATAGTATAGTTGACTAAAATATTATTTTCATCGCTTGATGTCCAATTGTAAGGATCAATTAAAGTATAATCAATAGATAAAAGCATTTTTTTAGTAAACTTTTCACTTTTTGCAATGACTAATTCTCCCAAAATATTTTTAACACCCTTAGAAGCTTTCCCGCCAATAATTTGATATAATTTCGAAGATAACATTCCCTTTAAAGATGCTGACTCCTTTTCAAAAGTTTGATTTAATTTTTCTAATTCTTCTTTATCGGACGCTTTAGTTTTACGATCTTTAATAGTTTTAGAATATAAAGATTTACCAATAACAACTCCGCGATCGGCCGGTTTTGCTTTTAATGATGCATCTTTTACATCACCTGCCTTTTCTCCAAATATTGCTCTAAGAAGCTTTTCTTCTGGAGTTGGATCAGACTCCCCTTTAGGTGTAATTTTACCTATTAGAATATCACCATGATTTACGTGAGAACCAACTCTTATCATACCGTACTCATCTAAATCCTTAGTTGCAGTTTCACTAATATTTGGTATATCACCAGTTAATTCTTCAATACCTCTTGTTGTTTCTCTGACATTAACAACATGCTCTGCTATATGTAAGGAGGTAAATAAATCTTCTTTAACAACTCTTTCTGACAAAATAATTGCATCCTCAAAATTATAACCCTTCCAAGGCATAAATGCTACTTTCAAATTTCTACCAATAGCTAACTCTCCATTTTGTGTTGCATAACCTTCACATAAAACTTGACCTTTAATAACTTTATCTCCAACTCTAACTATTGGCTGAATATTAATACAAGTACGCTGATTAGTCTTTTGAAATTTTGTTAACTTATAAGATTTTTCAGTATCATCAAAACTTACTAATTCTTCTTCTTTTGTTTTTTGATATTGTACTCTAATCTCATTTGCATCTACATAAGTAATTATCCCGTCTCCCTCAGCATTAATCATAGTTCTTGAATCTCTAGCAACATAAGGTTCAATACCGGTTCCTACTATAGGTGAATCAGTTCTTAATAATGGGACAGCCTGACGCATCATATTTGAACCCATAAGAGCCCTATTAGCATCATCGTGCTCTAAAAAAGGTATTAAAGATGCAGCAATAGAAGCAATTTGATTAGGAGCTACGTCCATGAGTGTAACATTTTTAGGATCAGCTATCAGATAGTCTGCTTCACTTCTTGACTGTATTTTATCATTTATAAATAAACCTTCATTATTTAAATCAGCATTTGCTTGTGCAATAACTTCATCTATTTCTTGTTCTGCAGTTTTATAAGTTGGTTTATTATTTAAGTCAACAACTCCATCAACAACCTGTCTATATGGAGTTTCAATAAATCCTAAAGAATTAATTTTTGCAAAAACAGCCAAAGAAGAAATAAGTCCAATATTTGGACCTTCTGGTGTTTCAATTGGGCATAGCCTTCCATAATGAGTATAGTGGACATCCCGCACTTCAAAACCTGCTCTTTCTCTTGTTAAACCTCCAGGTCCTAATGCAGAAATTCTTCTTTTATGTGTTACCTCTGCAAGAGG
>CETE01271796.1_pt1 | contig 15340 bp, 13 predicted proteins | sample 531241 | NCBI WGS metagenome assembly CETE01 (sample SAMEA2622336, study PRJEB7988) | marine metagenome | biome: marine biome (ENVO:00000447); feature: deep chlorophyll maximum layer (ENVO:xxxxxxxx); material: "saline water (ENVO:00002010), including plankton (ENVO:xxxxxxxx)" | depth 30 m
TGATGAAGAGATAATAAGGGCTGAAGATTTATTTTCGTCAATATTTTTTTCTGATGCAGTTTCTGGCTTTTCTTGTATGAGAGATGATATGTCTTCATTTGAAGATCCAATAATTGCTATGGGTTTTAGAACCTCTACATCTGAATCTACATCATATAAAATTGATAGAACGGTTCCGCTACATGTTGATTCTACTTCAAAAGTAGCTTTGTCTGTTTCAACTTCGCATAACGAATCACCCTCAGTAACGTCGTCTCCTTCAGCTACATTCCACTGAATGATAATACAAGATTCAACAGATTGTCCCTGTCTGGGCATAAGAATTTCAGTCGCCATGATTCACCTTTTTTGTATTCGCCTTTATAATTTGAACATTAGCCTTTAGTAGAGCGTTTTCTTCTTCGCTGTTTAAATCCTCATCGGTAATTAAAGCATCCGCTAAATCGTAAGGAATAATTCTCGCAAACCCGGGCTTGCCAAATTTTTTTGAACTAGATAGAACAAAAATCTTGTTTGCTTGCTCGGCCATTTTTCTAACAAGTTCTGCGCTTTCTAGAAAGTGAGCCGTAAACCCTTGCTTAATAGAGGCTCCATCAATACCAATGAACGCTTTCGACACGTGAAATTGATCTAATAGAGCCATTGCCATAGGCCCAACAACTCCTTCTTCAGAAGGCCTAAACTCTCCACCGATCAATGTGACTCTTACATGAGGACTAACCTGAGCGTATGTCAATACTAGCGTATTGTTGGTAACAATATGAATGTCCTTTTTCCCTAGTAAATATTTAGCAATTAGCGCGGTAGTGGTTCCGGCAGTAATAATAATAGTGTCTCCATCTTCGATGAAGTTGGCGGCGTGAGCGGCAATGACATTTTTAGCATCACGATTTTTCTGTATTCTCTCCATTATTTTAGGATGTCTTGTAGGAATAGCGCCTCCATGCGTTCTAACTAGGTACCCTTCCGCTTCTAGTGTTGCTAAATCTGAACGAGTGGTTACCACGGTAACGCCAAGTTGCTTTGACAATGCGCTAACGCTAATTGACTGATCCTGCGCTAGTATGCGTAAGATCATCTCTTTTCTTTCTGCAATATTTGAGCTCATATTTTTTAAAAATTACGTTATTACTTGTTTTTACCTTTTTATTTACTTTTTAAAAGCTTTCTTTTTACTTTTTTTTCGATTATTAATATATTTTTTTCGATTATTAATATATGTTGCTTAAATTATGATTATTACTAGAAGAAACTTTATATACTCATCTGCTGCAACCGCATTATTCCCGGCGTTTATGAATGCATACGCTGCAGGCGTTAATGGATCCGGAATTCCGGGCTCTCCTGAAATGTTAAAATTTGAGGCTTTATGGAAGAAGATGAACGCTTCTATGCCAAAGCAAATCGGTCGAAAAAGATTTAATGATAATAAATACGGTATGTTTATTCATTGGGGCCTTTATTCACAATGCGGAGGAGTCTGGAAGGGCAAGAGGATGGAAGATGGAGGGACGGGACCTCTTGTGGCTGAATGGATTATGAGAAGAAAAGAAATTCCGAGGGCAGAATACGCCAAATTGGCTGATACCTTTAATCCAATAAATTTTGATGCCGATGAGTGGGCATCAATTGCTAAAGCTGCTGGAATGAGGTACATGGTTATTACTTCAAAGCACCATGATGGATTTGCTTTATTTGATTCAAAGGTTAGTGATTATAACGTAGTAAAGGCTACTCCATTTAAAAGAGACATTATTAGAGAGTTAGAGCAGGCGTGTAAAAAACATGGAATCGCATTCGGGGTTTATTATTCCCATGCCTTAGATTGGAAAGACGGTGGAGATTCCGGAATGAAAGATTATGGTCCAGAAAAACCAAAGCAGCATTTATTTCCAAATTATTTTGATCCTGCGTCTGTAAGATTTGATGATTATATTGCCAACAAATCTCTTCCTCAAGTTCGAGAGCTTGTGCAGAATTATGATTTAAAAGAAATTTGGCTAGATACACCCATCTATATTCCACCTCATCATAGTTTCGATTTTTATAAAACAATTTATGAGGCAAACCCAGAGATATTAGTTAATCAGCGAGTCGGAAATGGCTTCGGAGACATTGGAATTCCGGGAGATAATGTTATTCCAGATGAGGCAAGTGATACAACATGGGAAGGGATAGCTACAACAAATAATTCGTGGGGATATAAGTCATATGATACAGACTGGAAGTCTCCTATGGAAACGTTATATTGGCTGATCGCAAATGTTAGCAAAGGCGGAAATTTTTTACTTAATGTTGGCCCTGACGGAACAGGTAAGATTCCGCCTAAGTCTGTAGCAAACTTGTTGGAAGTTGGAAAGTGGTTGAGAGTGAATGGAGACGCTATTTATGGTGCAAGACCATGGAAAATAGTTCACGAGGGACCAACAGATATCGTAATGAAGGGGACGTCTCATAGGAGTAAATCAGGATTTGTCTTTGATTTTAAACCAAATGATTTTTGGTTTACTAAAAAGGAAGAAAAAATTTATGTTATTGCTCTGGCTAAGCCAGAGAATAATAAAGTCTTAATAAAATCTATTAAGGATATAAAAATATCTAACCTCAAGATTTTAGGTTATGATGGTAAAGTAACATGGACTAAAAGCTGGAGAGGATTGGAGATAACGCTTCCAAAGATGGATAACAGTTTGTTGGGATATGCGGTAGAGATCACAATTTAAAGGAATAATTTTATGAAACAGTGTGCCATTTTAATTTTAACTCTAGTATGCAGTATAAACGCAGAAACTTTATACGTATCAATTGAAGGTAATGACTCATTTACGGGAACGAAAGCCGAGCCATTAAGAACCGTGGCTCAAGCGGTAAAGGTTGCTAGTCCTGGAGATATAATTTTACTTGAACAAGGCAGGTATAGAGAAACAATAAGATTATCAAATAAAGACAACATTTCTTTTGCCGCTGCAGAGAACGCCGAAGTTATTATTGATGGCTCTAATAAATTACCTAATCAATGGCAGCCATGGAAACAAGGTATATGGAAACAAAGCATTGATACTGACATATGGCAATTATTTGTGGATGATAAGATGGTTTATGTAGCAAGATGGCCGAATGCAACATTTGAAGACGGTAAGATTTGGCGAATGATGGAAGGATGTAGATCGGCCGACGGCGGATTTGATAAGCATGTTGGAAAAGGAGAATGGTTTGGAAATACTCGCTTTGGAGTATTATATGACGATAAATTTTATAAACCCGATACAACTGGATTTCGCGAAGGAGACTCTAGATATCTTGTGGACTCATCCATATCATTTGATAATCAACCTTCTTCGTTAGCCTCAACAGGGAAAAGTTTTGAGGGCGGATATGCGGTTTTAAATATTGGTCATTGGCTAACGTGGACGCGTCCAATTATAAAGCACGAAGTCGGTTCTGACCATTTTAATTATTGCACGAATAACTTCTTTGCTAGGTATGCACAATTTGAAAATATAAAACATCAGTTCTCATCTTATCACATCATAGGATTAGAGGCTCTGGATCAAGAGAATGAATGGTGGTTTGATAAAGATTCACAAACAGTTTATTACAAGCCGCCGCAAGGTATGAATCCAAACAATATGAATATTTCTGGGCGAGTGAGAGATTTCGGTATTGATATAAGCAAAAGCTCAGATATCTCAATCAAAGATATAAATTTTGTTAGTGCAGGATTTTGGGTCTTAGATTCAAAAGAGGTATTGGTTGAGAATTGTGTTTTCGATTATCCAGCTGCTCCAAAATTTATCCTAGGCGAGTTAGATTGGTATGAAATTTCAAATCCGTTTAAGCAGGCAAATAAGATGCCTAGTTTTTTTCGAGGAAGCGAAAATAAGTTTATTAACAACATTGTTAGGTATAGTAACGCACCCGTAGGATTCGATAGCGAGGGTATGTTGGTTGAAAATTGCTTGTTTACTGATATTGAATGGCAAGTAAATTCCAATGGCGGCAGCGGATCAGTGATGATAGGAAGAAATGGAATTCTTAGGCGTAATACGCTTACTAGAGCAGGTAACTCCGAAGGAATTCGCGCTATAGACAAAGGAGCATTATTAGAGTTAAATCATATTTATGACGTAAGCAACCTTCAGCATGATGGTTCTGCCATTAATGTTGGAACAACGAAACAGCGCGGAACTAGGGTGTCTCATAACTGGGTACACGACACCAATCGTCAAGGAGTAAGGTTTGATTATCACGGAATGGGTATTTACCGAGAGGATGGTAAGATTCACGGAGATGGTGTTTATCAAAATAACGTTACCTGGAATACTCGCCCCAATGAAATAAAAGGAGATAGACACCTTGTGTTAAATAACACGGTAGTTAGTTGCAACAGATATCCAAATCCCTTCAAGGAAGAGGTAACAATCTCATTACAAGGATTTAAGGCGCTTCATGATATCGAGGGAAATATGAACAGCTTGGTGCGTAATAATATTGGAACCATTAGAAATCGGTCATGGAATTTAGGTATGTTTCGTTGGAATAAAAAAGGTAAAGATGGATATAAGATTCCTCGTTCGGATGTTATCCCTGGAAAAGCTGAAAATAATATGACTGAACCAGGGGCAAGTTGGAAATATTTGAGAGATCCAGAGAATTATGACTTTAGACCTAAGGCAGATTCTCCGTTGGTTAATGCGGGAGTAAAAACAACCAATTATGATTTACCAAGCGAAGACTCAAATTTTAATGGAATAAGATATTCAGGAAGTGCTCCAGATATAGGAGCTTATGAACATGACGGAAGTTTTTACTGGATTCCGGGAAGATTAGAAGAAACAACATCAACACCGGTTCCTAAAAATAATGCCGAAAATGTTTCATTGGATACAGATCTAATGTTTTTAAAAGCTTATAAAGCTAAAAAACATGAGGTATGGATTGGAAACGATCCTTCTAAACTTAAGAAAATTAAGACAATAGACCGTCCCAATGAAAATGTTATAAACTTGCCTAATTTAAATTCTGGAGTCACCTATTTTTGGAGGGTGGATGCTGTTAATGAAAACGGCACTGTAAAAGGTAATTTGTGGCGGTTTACCACTAAAGATTAATTTTTCTTCTACCCATAGCTTTCTTTATAATCTTCCATCGACGCCCTTATTACCTTTTTAGCGTGTTTCTTACCGTATATTTCTGTAATACGTACGTCTCTTTCATGACCAGGGGATAATTTATAAGTTTCAAAGTAGTGTTTAAATCTATCTACGAGAGCTTCTGACATATCTTCAATATCTTCTACTTTATTCCAAAATTTATCATTGTCTAAAACCGCGATAATTTTATCGTCGGCTTCATTTCTATCCACCATTTGAATGCCACCGATTACGCGAGCTTTTACAATAATCTCTGATTTGTTAATTGGTCGCTCTGTAATTACACAGATGTCCAATGGATCCTCGTCTCCTCTTTTAGCCTTAGGAGATAATTTTGTTACACGGCTACCACAAATAGTTTGGGGAATGAATCCGTATAGGTCAGGTGTTAATGATGATGTTAACTGAGGCCTGTCGACTTTAAGGTATCCTGTAAGCTTATCAACTTCATATTTTACCGAGCAGAGCGGCGTCATTTCAATGAAAGCGTTAACGATATCCGGTGCATTTTTTCCAATATCAATACCATGCCATGGGTGTGGCCGCCATCTGTAAAAAGTCTCTGGGAACGACATATTTAATATCCTATTTTTATTTTTCTCTAACTATATCAACACCTAAAGCAGAAAGTCTATCCTCAATTGATTCATATCCACGGTCAATCACCTGAGCGTTATTAATCAAGCTTTCTCCTTCCGCACAACAGGCCGCAATTAACATTGCCATTCCTGCACGAATATCCGGACTCGTAAGTCTGCTTCCTTTTAGCTGTGTTGGCCCAATCACAACTACACGATGGGGATCGCATTGAATTATGTTTGCTCCCATACTCATTAAGTGGTCAACAAAATACATACGGCTTTCAAACATTTTTTCAAAAAAAAGAACCGTTCCTTTTGTCTGTGTAGCAAGCACAATACTCACGCTCATTAAATCACTTGGAAAGGCTGGCCATATGCCGTCCTCAATTTTTGGAGTAGTACCGCCTACATCAACCACAGCACTTCTGTTTGTCTGTTTTGGCAGATAAAGCGTATCATTTTCAATTGACCAATGAATCCCAAGTTGGGAATAGGATCTTTCCATTACTTTAATAGGGAGCGTATCTTTAATATGAGGAATCTTCAGCTCTCCACCTGTCACAACGGACGCTGCAATATAACTACCGATTTCAATGTAATCCGGCTGAATATCATAAGCTGTACCTTGTAATTTTGTAGCTCCATCGATAATCAATCTATTTGTTCCAATTCCTTTAATATTAGCCCCCATATTATTTAGCAACCTTGCTAGATCCTGAACATGCGGTTCACATGCTGCATTGTATATAACTGTCTCTCCTTTCGCTAAAACTGCCGCCATCATAATATTTTCTGTTGCCGTTACGCTTGCTTCATCTAATATTATTTCGCTTCCAGTCAATTGGTTTGCAGAAAAATTATACGCATCACTAATTTCAATATTTACCCCTAATGCTGTTAATCCTTGAAAGTGAGTATCTAGCCTTCTTTTTCCAATAACATCCCCTCCAGGAGGAAATATTTTTGCACTCCCATAGCGAGCTGACAACGGTCCAGCAAGTAAAATAGATGTTCGAACTTTTGCACACAATGATGCATCTAAGGAGGCAAGTTTAATGTTTTTTGCTTCAAGTATTACGGTGTGATCATTTATTTCTATATTTACCCCGATGCTTGATAATAATTCAAGCATCACCCCAACATCTTCTATTAGAGGAATGTTGTTTAGTGTGATTTTTTGATCTGTTAATAGAGACGCGGCAAGCATCGGTAATACGGCATTCTTATTTCCTCTTGGCAAGAAAGTTCCATTTATAGGATTTCCCCCTTTGATTCTAAATTTTGCCATTTTCAGTCTCTAGTAAGTTATTAATATCCGCCTTGACCAGGTCCGCCAATTCCGGGCATTTGTCTCTGCCCCTCCCATTGTTGTGGTGTATTCCAGGGCATGTCTGAGAATTCTTTTTCATCCTGAATTAAATCATTTGAAGCACAGCCGGATAAAAGAATAAAAAGTACAATAAAAAAAGATTTAATTATTTTTTTCATTTGCAAAAAAAAACCCCGACGGGCGGGGCTTAAATTTAATAACAAACCTTTATAGAACAGCGTCTTTTGCAGCTTTAGCTATTCGGAATTTTAATACTGTTTTAGCAGGAATTTGAATAGTTTCACCAGTAGCTGGGTTACGACCCATTCTTGCTGCGCGATCAACTTTGACAAGTTTTCCTAAACCAGGAATTGTAAATCCATCTCCAGCGTTTTCATAAGCTAATGTTGCTAATGCTTCAAGCGCTGCTGTTGCTTGTTTTTTATCAATACCTGATGCTTCAGCTACTGATGCGATAATTTGTGACTTTGTCATTGGTTTCCCCATTCTATTTCTCCTGATAATGTTTCAGCTTTCGCTTTGTTACCGATTAAGTATCGGACGACTAAAAAACAATAATAAAGCCATATAATAGCATTTTTGCAATATAAAAATAACATACTTAGTAAAATTTTTTTAAAAATCATTTTTATAAATTAATCTAAATGGTATTTCTTTTCATATTCATTTAAAAATTAGGTATTAAATTGGGCATTTTTTAATTAATTTAAAGTTAGGCTTTATTATGAAAAATTTTATTTTGGTATGTTCGTTAGTTTTTCTTGTAGTGGCAAATTTTTCGCAAGCTGCAAGCTCTTATTCTTCTAAATCAATATTTCCAATGACATCTGATCAATTAGAAAAAGCAGAAATAAAATATGCAGAGGAAAATTCAATTGAAATTAGCTCCTTAAGTTTAGGCGACCAACTAAAAGCCCGAGTAAAGGCTGACAAATTTAATCTTTTTGCTGCGCTTATATTTTTAGGGGCAATTGTGCACACTTTTTGTGCTTCAAAGTTCATGAAAAAAGCGCATGAGCTTGAAAGAAATCATCAATTAAAGATTGATGGTTTAAATGTGAAGCATGTTGAAAATAAAAAACCCGTAAATTTTAAAGCAACCCTTTATCATTTTCTTGGTGAGGTAGAAGCAATTTTTGCTATTTGGTTAATACCATTAATGATTTTGATTTCTTTTACAAAAGGATGGTCAACTTTTGCCTATTATATTGATTCAAGAAATTATACTGAACCAATATTTGTTGTAGTTATTATGGCAATTGCAGCTTCAAGACCTGTAATATCTTTCGCTGAATCAGCTCTAAGTAAGGTAGCGGTGCTAGGAAATAAAACGCCTGCTGCTTGGTGGCTATCAATATTAACAATAGGCCCACTGTTAGGATCTTTTATAACGGAGCCAGCAGCCATGACTATTTGTGCATTATTATTAGGACACCAATTTTATCGTTACGAACCAACAGAAAAGTTTAAGTATGCCACACTTGGTTTGCTTTTTGTAAATATTTCTGTTGGAGGCACATTAACTCATTTTGCTGCTCCTCCAGTTTTGATGGTGGCATCAACATGGGATTGGAATTTAACATTTATGCTAACAAATTTTGGGTGGAAAGCCGCAACGGGAATAGTTGTTGCAAATACGTTATATTTCTATGTATTCAGAAAAAACTTTAAATCTCTAAATGAAAAAAGCTTAAAAGAAGCAGGATCAAATGATGACAAAGACGCTAAGGTTCCAGCTTGGATTATTATTGTTCACCTTTCTTTTTTAGCATGGACGGTTTTTACTCTTCATCATCCGGCAGTATTTGTCGGAGGATTTTTATTTTTCTTGGCTTTCACAATTGCCACAGATCATCATCAATATACAATTTCTATTAAAGGACCGTTATTAGTTGGTCTTTTTCTAGCTGGGCTAGTTACTCATGGAGGCCTTCAAGGCTGGTGGATTTCCCCGGTATTATCTGCTTTTAATGAAACAGCATTGTTTGTTGGCTCAGTTGTTTTAACAGCTTTTAATGATAATGCTGCTATTACTTTTCTAGCCTCTCAAGTACCAAGCTTTAATATCGATAGTATAACAGCCGAAAAACTAAGATATGCAGTTGTAGCTGGAGCTGTAACAGGAGGAGGGCTCACTGTAATCGCTAATGCTCCAAATCCTGCTGGACAAAATTTATTGTCGAAATATTTTGGTAATGAAATTGTACCATTTAAGTTATTGCTCGGAGCATTGGTTCCCACAATAATAATGGCAATCTTCTTTTTATTTATTTAATTTTTAGATGCAGGTGCATCTTTATTTTTTGCTAAAATATTTGAATTCATTGCTCAGTAACTTAGCGTCATGTCTAGGACGTTGTTGACTACGATTTAGCAATCAGAATACAAATAATTATCATAGGTATTAGATTTAGCGAATGCAATAGTATACGAACCAATTTATAATGGTTTAAATTCATATTATTTTTTCTGAATAAGAGCACTTGAGCCTGTTCCACATGAGATTACAGATCGCATTGCGTCTTCAACTTTAACATCAATCTTATGAATGTATTCATTAGGTAGATGATAGATAAATCCTGATGTTGGATTAGGTCCAGTTGGTACAAATACTGTCGACATGTTATTATCATGTTCATCAGTAACAAACCCTGTTACTAGTGTTTCGTTTTGAAAAATTTGAACAAGAGCAACTGATGAAAATGGGGAAACTTTACGATTAAAAAGTTGATTAACCGTTTCTTTCACCATTTTGTAGCCTGGTGTTTTTTTGAGTAGTGCGTTTTCGAATAAATTAAAAATTAATTGACCAAATTTAGTCTTTATAATAAGTCCTACAAAAAAACAACCACCTAAGATAATGGAAATAATTATCAGAGAGGCAATAATTTCATCAACTTTATCAGGTAAAGGAAGTAGCTTTATCATCCAGTTAGTTAAGGGTTGAATTATATCGCCAATTAAATTAAATAACCATTTGAATATAAAAATTGTAATAGTGATAGGAAGAATTATTATAATACCTCCTAAAAATGTAGTTTGTAAAAATTTTTTTGTACGTTTGAACATACTATCCTTGTTATTTAATGTACTTATAATATACATATTTTAAAAATAAGTAAAAGAGGTAATTCAAAAATGAAAATCAAATTAAACGAACAAGATATCGATATATCTTCAGAAGTTACCCTGGATGAATTATGTCGAACTTATAAACCAAATGCTGATATTAAAATTTGTAATGGAGCTATATGTGAGGATGATATTGTAATATGTGAAAATGATCATATTATGCTAATAAAAAGGGGTGAAATTCCATCTGCAAAAGAGTTAGAAATTGTAATGACAGCTCGTCATACACCGGGAATTCACGAAACACTTAAGCGCTCATGTGTTGGAATAGCAGGCTTAGGCGGGTTAGGCTCGTCTGTTGCAATCGCTTTGGCAAGAATAGGGATCGGAAAGTTAATTCTTGTTGATTTTGATGTAGTTGAACCAAGCAACTTGAATAGACAGCAATATTTTGTTGATCAGTTAGGTATGTTAAAAACAGATGCTTTAAAAGATAACCTTAGAAGAATTAATCCATATGTAAATTTAAGTTGCCATTCTGAAAAAATTGATAAAGAAAATATTAATCAATTTTTTTCCGATGCAAAAGTTTTAATTGAAGCCTTTGACAGACCAGACCAAAAAGCAATGCTTCTGGCATCGGCTAAAAACAATTTTATTGTAGCCGCTTCAGGTTTAGCTGGGTATGGATCTTGTGACAATATTCAAGTAAGCAGATTAGGAAAAAATATTTATATTGTAGGCGACTTAGAAACAGGAGCTGCTCCTGGATGCGGACTTATGGCGCCTCGAGTTGGAGTGGTTGCACACTTGCAGGCGAATTTAACAATGCAGTTGCTATTGGATTAATAATGAAACATCTATTTGCTGAATTTAAAATTAATAATTATGAGATTTTTGTATTAAAAGTTTTAGAAGATAATTTTGTTTACCTGATTTGTTTAAATAACAAAGCAATATTGATTGATGCGGGAGAATCAAAACCTATTTTAGAATTTATTGATAAAAGAAATATTCAGTTATTACAGATTTTAATTACTCATAATCATGTAGATCATATCAATGGGTGTCAGGATTTATTAAATAGGCTGGGAGTTCATTCAAGAAGTCCCGCAGTTGCAGAAGAAGCTATAAGAATTTTAGATACTGAATGTAGAGTTATTTCTACACCAGGCCATTCATCGATACATAAAAGTTTTTATTTTCCAGATTTGAAAATAGTTTTTACAGGAGATTTGTTAATTAATGGGGGATGTGGAAGAGTAATTGATGGGACGATAGAAAAACTTTTTTATAGCTTGAAAAAAATCAAAGACCTGCCCGATGACACTCTGGTATTTGGAGGCCATGATTATTTAGAAAGTAATTTGCTTTTTTCTCAATCAATAAAGCCTGACGATCTTTTTTTGAAAAATAGATTAGATAAATGCCAGAAAAATTTAAAAGACGCTTTATTTCTTGATTTAAAAAATGAAAAAGATACGAACATTTTTTTGCAATGTAAAACTTTCAAAAAATTTATTAAACTCAGAAAAATGAAAGATTTTTTTAATTAATATTAATCTCTTGATTTTGGAACAAGTTTGAAAAAAATAGGAGCTCCCTCAAGTCCAAATTTTTCACGCAATTGATTTTTAAGGTATGCAATCCAATTAGATCTAGATAGATCTGGATTATTAACAAAAAGCTTAAAGTAAAGCGGATTTGATCCAGTTTGTGTTGCGTAATATATTTTTAGTCTTTTGCCTTTTGTAATTGGTGGAGGTAAATTTTCTACTGATTGTTGAATGATGCGATTTAGAATACCTGTTGAAATTTCTGTTCGAGCTTGGGCGGCAACATAATCTATTGCTTCTATTGATCGCTTTATATTGTATCCGCTTTTTGCAGAAACAAAAATTACGGGCGCAAACGAAAGAAAGGGAAGACTTTTTCTTAAAGCAGGCAAATATTTTGTTTGCGTTACCTCGTCTTCTTCTTCAGATAAGTCCCATTTATTAACTAAAATCAAACATCCTTTTTCTGCATTAACAATTGTAGCCGCAATTTTTTTGTCACGTGATGTCGGGCCAATTTTAGCATCAATCATTAAAACGGATACATCAGAGCTCTCAATACTTTTTTGTGTTCTTAAGTTGCTAAACCATTCCACAGCTCCGCTTACACGGGTCCTTTTTTGAACTCCAGCAGTGTCGATAAGCTTATAATTTCGAGATGAAACACCAGAGCCGATTGTAAAAAGAGTTTCGACACTGTCTCTTGTTGTTCCAGGAATATCTGAGACTATTACTCTTTCGTTTTGAAGCAGTCTATTAATATACGAAGATTTTCCTGAATTTGGCCTTCCAACAATAGCCACTCTTAATGGTGGTTTTGGATCAGAATTTGTGTTTTTTGGAAGTTTTTTAATTATTACATCTAGAATTGTATCAATACCTCTATTTTGAAGAGCCGAAACGGGATAAGCTGGAAATCCTAAAGTGGTAAATTCGTTAATAAGACTGTCTCGTTCATCATTATCTGATTTGTTGGCAAGAAGAAAAACCTCTCTCCCGCTTTTATGAAGTATTTTTGCAACTTCTTGATCAAATGATACAAGTCCGTCTGAAATATCAACAACAAATAAAATAATCGAAGCATTATTTATTGCTAGCTCTGTTTGCTCTTCAGTATTTTTAATAATTAAGTCGTCACTAACTTGTTTATTAAAATGACTTAATCCACCAGTATCGATTATTTCGAATCTACAATCTTTATATTCAGCTTCAGCAGAAATCCTATCTCTTGTAACACCTATTTCTTCATGAACAATTGAAATTCTTTTCCCGACTATACGATTGAATAATGCAGATTTTCCAACGTTAGGCCTTCCAACAATTGCTACTATATTGTTATTAGTTTTTTCAATCATGACTTTTTTGAAGTATAAGAGTATTCCTTAAACTGCAAGATAAATAATTTTTTAAATAGTTTGAATCTTGACGAATTATAAATATAGGCGTAGTTTCCACCTGCTTAATTAAGTTAATAAGCGTTTTGCAAGAGTGGGTTGTGCCCGCTCTTTTGTTTTCTTATAGATATAGATAAAGCAAGGAGGATTATATGAATCCTGCAGAATTAAAAGCAGTTGTTGAATATATGGAAAGTGATCGTGGCGTAGAAAGAGAAGTCATAATACGCGCTATTGAGCTTGCTTTGGAAGGTGCCTCTGATAGAGCAGGATTTGAAGATGATGATTTAAGAATTGCTATTGACAGAAATACTTTTCAAATGAAGGCTTTCCGTAAATTATCAGATGGATCTGAAATCGAATCAACTCCGCCTAATTTAGGTAGAATTGCAGCTGCTAATGCGAAACAATTAATAATGCAAAAGATAAGAACTGCTGAAAAGGAATTAATTTTTGATCAATATAAAGATAGAGTTGGCGATATTGTAACAGGAACTGTAACTAGGTTTGAACGTTCAGATGTAATTATTGAATTAGATCATGGAGAAGCAGTTTTGTTAGGAAGAGAGCGAGTACCAACGGAAGAATATGAAATTGGCGAGCGAGTTAGGGCTATTATTCTTGAGGTTAGAGAAAAGGAGCGAGGAACAGAAATAGCGCTTTCAAGAAGTCACCCTGATTTTGTTCGTAGTTTGTTTGAATTAGAAGTTTCAGAGATTTCTGATAATACAATGGAAATTAAAGGTATTGCTCGGGAGGCAGGATATCGCAGTAAAGTCGCAGTTTATTCAAATGATGAACGAGTTGATCCTGTTGGAGCTTGCGTAGGTATGCGAGGTATGCGAGTAAAAAATATTGTAAGAGAGTTGTCCGGTGAAAAAATAGATATAGTTCGGTGGAATGATGATATTAAAGTTTTTATTACAAATGCTTTAGCTCCCGCTAGATTAAAAAATGTTGATGTCGACGAAGAGACAAGAACTGTTTCCGTTATTGTTGACCCCGATCAGTTATCGTTAGCAATTGGTAAAAGAGGTCAAAATGCACGGCTAACATCAAAATTAACTGGATGGAGAGTTGATGTTCAAAAAGACGAAGAAAGTATGGATTTTGAAGAGCGTGTTGCCGTTGCTGTAACCAAACTAGCAGCAATTGAGGGTATCGGAGACGCTTTTGCCGAAAAATTGGTTTTTTCAGGATTTTTAACACTTGAAGGAATTTTAGCAGCAGAATTAGATGATCTTATAGCTATTGACGGAATCACGTCCGAGCAAGCTCAGGGAATATGGAATGCAGCTGAAATAGCTTATACTAACGAGCACGGTGAAATTGAAGATTAAATGAATATTAAAGATGTAGCATTGAATGTTGGCGTTTCGCCTGATGAATTAATAGAAATATTAAATGATATCAATATTTCAGTTGATGGGATTAGCGCTGAATTAGATTCAGGTCAAATTGAAAAGGTTTGTGATGAATTAGGATACTCTTCATTTGAGGAGGCTAAAAAAGATAACCCTAATAATGAGAAAGCTCAATCTTTTGATAAAAATGATGACATTGATAATCAAAGTAACAAAGAGTCAATTGATGAAAAGTCAATTGATGAAGATGTAAAAACTGAAAAAATAATTGAATTAAAAAAACCAAAAGTTCTTGTTAAAGAATTTGCAGATCTTTTAGATGTTAAGCCAAATATTTTAATTGCTGAACTAATGAGAATGAATATTTTTGCTTCAATTAACGCTGAAATCGATCTTTCAGTTGCAAAAAAAATTGGTGAAAATTATGGTTATGAGGTAAAAAAAGAAGATAAGAAAAGATCTTTAATAAGTGATAATATTGTAGGAAATAAAAAAGATAACGATAGTTTTGAAAAGCAAGAATTACATGACTCACCTGAATCGTTATTGCCTAGACCTCCTGTCGTGACATTTATGGGACACGTTGATCATGGAAAAACTTCATTGCTAGATCGTGTAAGAAATAGCCAAGTTGTTAAAGGCGAATCAGGTGGAATTACTCAGCATATTGGCGCTTACACAGTGGATATTAATGACGAAAAAATTACTTTCTTAGATACTCCAGGTCATGCGGCATTTACTTCTATGCGAGCAAGGGGAGCAAATCTTACAGATGTTGTTGTTTTGGTTGTTGCTGCGGATGACGGCGTAATGCCTCAAACATTGGAAGCATTAAAGCATGCACAGGCTGCTGATGTTTGCATTATTATAGCAATTAACAAGATGGATTT
>CETE01107834.1_pt1 | contig 15289 bp, 14 predicted proteins | sample 531241 | NCBI WGS metagenome assembly CETE01 (sample SAMEA2622336, study PRJEB7988) | marine metagenome | biome: marine biome (ENVO:00000447); feature: deep chlorophyll maximum layer (ENVO:xxxxxxxx); material: "saline water (ENVO:00002010), including plankton (ENVO:xxxxxxxx)" | depth 30 m
CCAGCCCAATGATTTGATGATTTCTTGCTTTCTTTTTCGATTAAAACTTGCTGATAAGTACCAACCATTTTTTTGTTTAATTCAAGAGTGTGTCTCCTCTGCAAAACTAACATTTCATCCAATCTTTCTTTTTTAACATCTTCTGAAATTTGTTCAGTAAACTGTTCTGCTTTGGTATAAGGCCTTGGGGAATATTTAAAGGTATACGCAGAATTAAATTTTACTTTCTCCATTAAATCTAATGTCTCTCTAAATTGTTCATCGGTTTCTCCAGGAAAACCTACAATAATATCAGTCGAAAGTCCGCAATTTGGCATTATTTCTCTAATTTTTGATGCCATATAATGAAAGTGTTCTCGAGTATATGTTCTATTCATCCTTTTTAAAATTTCGTTTGAACCAGATTGCATAGGAAAATGAATATAATTACAAATATTTTTTCTAGAAGCCATCACCTCTAATAATTCGACATTAATATCCTGTGGATGAGGAGATGTATACCTTATTCTTTTCACTCCTTTAATATCAGATACTGCTAATAATAATTCAGCAAATGTATTTCCTTCATATTTATATGAGTTTACATTTTGTCCAAGCAAAGTTATTTCAGCAAAACCTTGATCTACAGCTTTTTTGACTTCATCAACAACGCTTTCTATACTTCTGCTTCTTTCTCTTCCTCTAGTAAACGGAACTATACAAAATGAACAAAATTTATTACAACCACGCATAATTGACACCCAGGCATTGAACGTATCTCCTCGAGTAGGAAATAGGTTTTCGTAAACTTCATATCTTGAGAGCTTAGTATCAACAATACTTTTATTATCGATTTCATGACGATTTATTAATTCTGGAATCTTTCTATAAGAATCCGGACCTAAAATAATATCAACGTATGGTTTATTTTTTAAAAGATCATCTTTCAAGTTTTGAGCCATACAACCTAAAACTCCAATTATGAGATGTGGCTTTGTAAGCTTTATTTTATGGAGATTACCTAATCTAGAATGAACTTTAGTCTCTGCATTTTCTCTAATTGCACATGTATTCAAAAAAATAGCATCTGCTTCATCAAAATTTGATGTTTTTTCTAGACCCAGCTTTGTCAAAATACCTTCAACGAGCTCAGAATCTGCAACGTTCATTTGACAGCCATATGTTTGTATAGCAAATTTTTTAATTATTGAGGTATTCATTTACTTGATGTAACCCGTGAAAAAATATTTTTTTGGATCTTCAGTCTTATTATTTTTATGAACTTCATAGTGAAGGTGAAAACCTGCTGCTCTACCACTGTTTCCTGACTTACCTATTAAATCACCACGCTTAACCTTTTGACCTTTTTTAACTTTTATTTTATATAAATGAGCATAAACAGTCTCAAATCCATAACCATGGTCTATTTTAACATATCTTCCCCAACCTGAATCATATTGGGCCTTAGTAACTACACCATCCCCAGTTGCAACTACGTCAGTATTTAGATTAACTGCAAAATCAAGCCCAGAGTGCATTCTTCTCTTTTTATCAATTGGGTCAGTTCTATATCCGTATCCTGATCCAATATAACCTTTAACAGGAGATATTGATGGTACATGAGAATACATTTCTTCATTTGATTTAATCTTATTAAAAATTGTATCATAACTATCTTTTTGAACATTTACTGCAAAAGACAATGAATCAACCTTATTTTTTAATTCATTTAAAAAGTTTGCTTCAATATTTTCATCACCTGAGTCGATCTCTATCATTCCTCCTGTGCCCTGAGCTTTTACATCATCGCTTAATGGAGGTAATGTAGCATATGTTCTTAACTCACTGTCTTTATCCTCAATAAGTTTAAGCTCATTTTCTAGCTCATTAATTTTGTTCAATAAATCTTGTGAAAGTTGAGAATACTTTTCATCAGTTTTCTTCAATTCATCTTTATAATAATCACTAGAAAACTGAACAGACAAGTAATAATTAATAGATACAAACGTGCAGAAAAAAACAAATGATGCAATTAAGACATTTTTTGCTGAAAAATTAATTTGATGCAGTTTCTGCGAGGATAAAAATTGAAAGGAAAAATATTTCTTATTCAACATTCTCTTCTACCTCGGTATCTTTTTTACTGGAGTTAATTTCATCTTTAATTGTAAGTATATCATCTTTGATTGATTGGATATTATCTATTAAAGAAAGATATTTTTTATCTCCAACAAAGTTTAGGATATTTTTATCTTTAGTTTTTGAAAAAACGTACAGACCTAATTTAACGTACTTACTTGAAAGCTTTCTCTCGAGTTGCAAAATATCGATCCTAAGTTTACTTGCATGTGTAAACTCCTCAGCTTTTTCAGATGCAACGATACTCCAATCAGTGATGTTCTTTTTGATATCATCCCAAACGTTTTTCATAGCTTAGAATTTAATAGAAGCAAAATATATAGCAAAGGTTAAAAGAAGCTCCCAATTTAATATAAAATCGGGAGCTTACTTTCGCTTATGGTAGCCAACCAAATTTTAATCGAAAATTTCTCTCCAAAAAGATGAAATACTTTTTCTTATTCCACCAAGGTCTTTAACATTAACATTTGTTGATTTATCCTCAATATTATATAAAGGCCATGAAAGAAGACCAAAAAGCGTTGAGAACTCCCTTTTTTCCTCGATATCCTCTTTAAATACAATTTTTTTAAGATTGACAAAATCAACAGATACGTCAGAGAAGTGCTTTCTAAAGAGTAAATCTAGATTTTTGGCTTTTGAACCGCCTCCAGTAATTTTGATACCAGATTTGAAATCCTTTATTTCATTTCCAACAGCTTTAATCTGATCTTCAATTTCTTCTATAATATCTTCAAATCTTAATTCTGCTATTTTCGATATTTCTTTTTTATTTACCTTTTTTGGCAATTCATCATTTGGAACTTTAACGTCAAAAAATTCTGATTCATCTGTTAATTCAGACAATGCTGATATATGTTCATGTTTTATTCTATTAGCTTCACTCAATGATGTTTGAAGATATGCTGCCATATCTTTTGTAACTAATCTTGATCCAATTGGAATTACTTTTGAATGAATCAAATAGTTATCTTTAAAAATAATCAAGTTAGTTTTATCCTCGCCAATATCAACAAAAATTACACCCAACTCTTTTTCATCTCTTGAAAGATTATATGTTGCTGACGCATAACCATCAAAAACTGGGTTAGTTTCAATTCCCAAATCTTCTTTGAAGCAATAGTCTATCTGAGATAAATTAAAGTTTCTTACGTGAATAACATGAGTTTTAGCATCAATTGATTTTCCAATCATTCCAATTGGATTTCTTATTAAAGGTGAATCATCAATATAGTATCCTCTTTCAATATTATGTAATACATATCTATCGCTAGACACTTGAACATCTGAGCATTGATCCAAAAGTTTTTGTTTTACCTCAGAATTAATCTCAAAATCAGAATTGTCTCGGGACCTAATACGTGTTGAAGAATTAATTGACCTTATTCCCCTTCCAGAAATGGAAACCCATGCATCTTCATCAATATTTATTTTAGAGTCTTTTTCCATTTTTTCGATGAGTATTTCTAAATGATTCAATAAAAGATCTTTATCAATAATGTCGCCATTTTTTATACTTGAACTTTTTATCTCACTTAATGATAAGATTTCAATTTTGTCATCAGGAAGTATTCTTCCAACAGCACCTTTTATGCTGTACGATCCTAAATCAAAAGCTATTTGTATTCTATTTCTCATTATAATTCCCTAACAACAACCTGATTATCATATCTTAAATCGATATATTTGAAGTCTGTTAAAACATTTTCTTTTTCAATAGACTTAGTAAAAGCATTTAAATTATTTATTCTTTTAAAAAAGTTATTTGATCCTAAAACTATCTTTGTTCTTCCATTTCTTAAAATTATCTCGTATTCATTATTTTCATTAAAATAAAATTCAGATATATCATTGTAAAGACCTTCAAAATTTTCTTTTGTAAAGCTTATAACTTCTACTGATTTCATAACATTTGTTGAGTTTGTTTTTTTGCCTTTTGGATATAATTCAGGGTTTGTTCTAAAGTTTGATAAAATAGGCAAAGGCATTTCACAATATTCAACTGGTAAACATACGCCTTCAGAATCCAAAATAATTAATTCATCAGTGTTAATCAATGCTATTGGAACTCGCTCAACAACACTTACTGAAACTACAGATGGAAATTTTCTAGATATTTTACAATCAATAATATGATCTAAATCTATTATGTCACTTTTTAAACTTTTGAGATTAGCTGATAAAATATTTCTATCAAGAAAATTCATATTTTTTTCCTCAATTACAGTTTTATCAAAGTAATTTATACCTGTTACTGTTACCTCTTTCACATTATATATCTTGCTAAAATCAGCCCAAATAATAGATAAATAAAAAACTAATACAATCAAGAAGAGTATAATTATGTTTTCAAAAATTGTAAGGATTTTCTCTTTACTCAAGATAGTTCTCCTAATTCATTTTCATTAAAACCTATTAACTTTACTTCTAATTCTAACATTATATTAAATTTCTCTTTAACAGTATTCCTAACTTTTTTTATGATTTGAATCATATCATGAGAAGTAGCTTTTCCATCATTAATCAAAAAATTTGCGTGCTTTGTTGATATCTTTGCATCTCCAATAGAAAATCCTTTCAAACCAGCTTCATCAATTAACTTACCAGCGGAATTATTTGCTGGATTCTTGAATAAACTCCCTGCAGATCTTTTATTTAAAGGTTGAGTATTTTTTCTGCCGTCCTGTGCATCCATAAGATTTTTCTTAATTTTTAATGAATCTGATTTTTTGAGTTTAAAATTGGCGGAAAGTAGTATTGTATCTTTTTTAAAAGATGAATTTCTGTATGAAAATTTAATATCAGAACTTTTTAATCTTTTAATATGTCCATCAACTATAGCTTCAACTGATTCAAGGTATTGAGATATTTCTCCTCCCCATGCTCCAGCATTCATTATTAAAGCGCCCCCCAAAGTCCCAGGAACCCCAACCAGATTTTCCAGTCCAATTAGATCGTGTTTTATAGACTCTTTAACAACTTTTCCAAGTCTTGCACCGCATTCTGCATATAAAGCTTCTCCATCTATATTCACCTGATCAAGAGAGCCCTTTAAGGAAATAGTAACCCCTTTAATACCATTATCACTGATTAAGACATTCGAACCTGAACCCAAAATGGTTATTTTTTCATTATTTTGTGATGCAATACCCATTATATTTTTTAAATCATCTTTATTTGAAGGTATTATCATTAATTCGGCATCTCCACCAACTCCATATGTTGTATGTTTTTTCAATGATTCATTTAATAAAATTTTTGCAGATGTACTATTTTTTAGTTGAGAAATTATTTTTGAATTCATTTTAATTCCTCAGCTAGCTCTTTCGAATAACGCCAAATATTTCCCGCACCTAAGGTTAAAATAATATCACCATCTTTAGAAATTGGTTTTAATGTTTTAACAATCTTCTCTAAATCTAATGAATGTGAATCTTTGTGATTCATTTTTAAAAGTTCATCAAGAATCAATTTTGAACTAACAGTATTATCTTCTTTTTCTCGGGAAGCGAATATTTCGGTCACATAAATTTTATCAGCCAGAAATAAGGCGCTTGCAAATTCTTTATAAAATCTCTTTGTTCTAGAAAATAAATGTGGCTGAAAAATAACAGTTAAATTTCTGCTCCAATTATCTTTTACTTTCTTTATAACGCTTTCAACTTCAACAGGATGATGGGCGTAATCATCAACAACCATCATTTTATCATCTAACTGTACATCGAATCTACGTCTTACTCCCTTAAAATTTTTTATCCCACTTCTTATCAAATCAATATGAATACCCATGGTTAAACAGACTGAAATAGCTGCTAATGCATTATAAACATTATATTTTCCTGACGTACTCATTTCAAAAATTATTTTTTCATTTTTTATTTTTGCTTCAAAAGTCATTGATCCGTCTTTTTGAATTATATTTTCAGCTCTTATATCTACATCATCACTATCAATACCATAAGTAAAAATTGGCTTATCTATATCTTCAATTATATCTCTAACATTATTTGAATCTAGACATGCGCATACTTTTCCATAAAACGGAACATTATTAGCAAAGACCGTAAAACATTCTTTTAATTCTTCAATACTCGAATAACATTCAATATGCTCATAATCAATGTTATTTATCACTGCGATCGTAGGATTTAATTGCATAAATGTTTTATTATATTCATCAGCTTCAACAACAAAAGTATCTCCCTTACCAAGTAAAGAGTTTGAGTCAATTGATTTTATAACTCCTCCAACGATGATAGTTGGATCTAATTTTGAATCTTTAAGTATTCCACCAATAATTGAAGTTGTTGTTGTTTTTCCATGCGTTCCTGCAATAGCAACAGTTGAGTTATTAAGCTTTGAAATTTCCTGAAGCATTTGTGCTCTAGAATAAATCATCATGTTTTTATTTTTAGCTGTTTCTAGCTCAATATTGTCATTTGGAATGGCATCTGAAAAAACAACTAAATCTTGATCTAAAATATTTTCAGAAGCATGCTCAGTATTGATATCTATACCAATTTTTCTTAATCTAATAACATTAGAATTTTCAGAAATATCGGATCCTGTTATCAAAAAATCCTTATTGAACAGAAGTTCAGCTATACCACTCATACCAATGCCGCCAATACCAATAAAATGTATTTTCTTCACACTAAGAAGCATAATTCTCCTCAATAAATTTTGAAATAATTGATAATGAATTTGGTATTTCAATTTTATTAAAATTAGAAACCATTCTTTTTTCTATATTCTCGTTTAAACAAATTTCATCTATGCTTTTTAAAATCAAATCTTCATTTAGTTCTTCTTCTTCAATTAATTCTGAACATCCATTATTTTTCAAAAATTGTGCATTAAATAATTGGTGATTTTCGGAGGAATACCTAAATGGAATTAGAATTGCTGGTAATTTAAACTTAATTAATTCAGAAATTGTCATCGCACCTGACCGAGTAATAGCTAGATTTGATAATTCATATATTTGAGACATACTATTACAATATCCTAGGACATTTACATTATTTTTATTGAAAGATTTAAATGTTTCGTAATTCTTTTCACCAACAATCCAAACAACATTTAAATTTTTGATTAATTTTTTTTCTAATAAGCTTGCAATGACATGATTTATTACCTTAGATCCTTGACTGCCACCAAAAATCAATAATGTTTTTAGTTCGTTGTTTAATTTTAAATTAATTTTTGCTGAATCTTTTAATAAAACAGGATTTCCAGTAAATAACATATTTGATTTATTTAAATAATTAGCTGCGTTTTCAAAACCCAAAAATACCATTTTTGCATTTTTTGAGAAAATTTTAGTAACTATTCCGGGAAATGAATTTTGTTCATGCATTAGATAGGGGATTTTTAAAAACCTTGCAACCACTAATGGAATAAATGATGAATATCCTCCAGTTGATATTACTAGTGCTGGCTTTTCTACTTTAAAAAATTTTAAAATTTTAAAAAAACCAGTTACAATATTTAACGTCATTATAAAATTCATTATTAAGGATTCTATATTTTTCCCTCTTTGAAAACCTTTAATTGATATTAATTTAAATGGAATATTTTGTTTATCAATTTTCTTTGACTCGATGCCTTTTTTTGCTCCTACAAAGCAAAAATTAAACTTAGAGTCAGAATCTAACTTTTGTTTGATTGCCATTAATGGATAATAATGTCCTCCAGTGCCTCCACCGCATAATAAAATTTTTAATCTATGCGTCAACTCTAAGTCTCCATTTTCTTACATTTATTTTCCTTTGGGCTTTGCTAATATTTAAAAGTATTGCAACCATCATTAGATTTGTAATCAATGAGGAACCACCGTAGCTAATAAACGGTAAAGGAACACCTGTAACTGGTACAATTCCTATCACAACTCCAATATTTATTAATGCATATATTGAAATGCTCAATCCAAATCCTATAGATAATAAGATTCCAAAAATATCATTTGATTTCTTAGATATCTGTATTGAACGATAGAATATTATATAATAAGCTATCATTAAAAGAATTCCTGAAATAAAACCCATTTCTTCACCTATAATCGCAAAAATAAAATCTGTATGCGTCTCTGGGAGATAGGAATATTTTTGAATACTCTCCCCAATTCCCATTCCTGAAATTCCACCTTGTTTAAGACCTATCAATGCTTGATTTGATTGGTAACTGATATTTTCAGAACTAGCTGGGTTTATATATGACAACACTCTAGCTAATGCATAATTACCTTTATTTAAAATAAAAATAGCAAAACTACCAATTGATATAGAACCAATTGTTAGAAGCTGAATGAAAGATGCTCCTCCTATAAAGAGCATAGCATAGACTATTATTAAAAGGATCATTGTAGTTGAATTATCAGGCTGAATTATAATCATTAATGCAATGGGAAGAATTGCTGACAATGGCAACATAATACCTGTAAAGAAATTTTTCATATTTTTATAATTATTATCGATATAACTAGCTAGAAAAATAATTACTGAGAATCTTGCTATGTCTGATGTTTGAAAAGATAAAGGTCCAATTGATAACCATCTGCAGGAATCTCCTTCACAACCTTGAATTCTTGTATACAAGAGTAATAAAAATGATGATAACAATAGTAGAGGTGCTATCATTTGTAATTTTCTATAGTTTATTTTAGTCAAAATAAAAAAAATGAAGAAAGCAGGTACCAGCTTAAACATTTGACTAGTAAGGAAAAATGTTCTTGATTCGCCACCAGTAATATCAAGCGATTTTACCCAGCTTGCGCTAAATAACATAAAAAGTCCAAATGAAATCATCATTAGAACAGTTACTAATAAGTATTTATCTTGTTTTTGTTCTTTAATATTCATGCATAGTACCTTTCTACAATGTCCTTAAAAAAATTTCCTCTTTCCTTATAATTTTTAAATTGATCATAACTTGAACAACCAGGCGAAAGCAATACGATTTGCCCATCATTTGCAAACTTAATCGAAGTTTCTACCACCTGTTCAAAATCTTTCTTTATTTCAACATTGATTTTCTTGCCAATAGAATCATTAATAATTTGAGCTGCATCACCATAAGCAAAAACTCTATCGATTATATGTGAATATTCATGAATTTTTGAAAAGTCTTTTTCCTTGGGAGAACCTCCAAGTATTAAGATTACGTTACCGTCCAAGGAATTTAAAGCTGCAACGACTGAATCGATATTTGTTGATTTTGAATCGTTAATGAATTTGATTCCATTAATGGTTTTAAAAAATTCAAATCTATGTTCTAATCCTTTAAAATTCTTTATTGATTCAAAAATTAAATTATCACTTAGGCCCAAATGATTACAAATTGATGCAATGGCAATAAAGTTAGATATGTTGTGAAAACCTTTGAGCGAGATTTGATCATAGCTCAAAGAAAAGTTACTTTCCTTTGATTTAATAAAATTATCTTCAAAGTAATAAATACCTTTTCTCCTATTTGTAGAAAATGGTTTTACTGTATCTGACTCGACAATTTTTTTAGAAAGTATATAGTTATCAAAGTTATAAAAGCAAATTTTAGAGTTATTAAAAACTTTCAATTTAGTATCTAAATAATCTTCAAAATCTTCATAACAATCTAAATGGTCATTAGAAATATTTAATAATAAAGAAACTTCGCTTGAAAGCGATGAGCAATCTTCTAACTGGAAACTTGACAGCTCTAAAATTGAAAAGTCATACTCCGATTTATCAAAAAGCTTCTTTTCCAAGACTATTTTAGAAAAAGGAATTCCAATATTACCTGATTTGAGAACTTTAAATTTATTTTTTAAAACCTCAAAAAGACAAGAAACTGTTGTTGTTTTTCCATTAGTACCTGTAATGCAAATATTTCTTATTTTTGAAAAGTTTGATGCAAACTCTATTTCACTTACTACATCAATTTTTTTATCAAGAACTCTTTTCATTATGTTCGAATTTTTTGGTATTCCTGGGGACTTCACAATTAAGTCAACTGAATTCAAAAAATTTTCCGTATGTCCTCCATATTCAATGAAAATATTTCTCTTTTTTAGCTCATCGCTATACTTAGCGGTAATTTCATCTTTGCTCTCCGAAATGAAGACTTGATATCCAAGCTTGTGAGCTAAAATTGCAGCCCAATATCCACTTTCACCTAATCCAAGTATGCCTATTTTTTTGTCAAGGTTCATTCTACTTTTGTTTTCTTATATACGCAGGTACATCTATATCGTTAGTTTGGTCAAAATCATCAAAAACTAATGTTGGTCCATCATGATCATCATCCGAAGATTCTTCTATTAGATTTCTATTGTTTTTTTGATTATAAAGCGTTGTATTGCTCGAATCCATTAAAGCGTTTGTATCTTTGTGATAATCTCCATATGAACGTTCTTTTTCAATCACTTTATCTTCAATTGGCTGATGGTTAAATCCTGTTGCAATTACGGTCACTTTTAATTCATCATCCATATTTTCATCCACTACGCAACCAAAAATAAGATGAACATCTTTACCAGCTTCATCATATATAAGCTTTGTTGCAGCGTCAACTTCTCTCATAGTCATTTTTTTATTACCTGTAACATTAACTAAAGCAGCTTTAGCGCCTTTAATAGATTGATTATCAAGTAATGGACTACAAATAGCTTGCTGAGCAGCTAAAACCGCTCTTTCTTCTCCCCTTGCAGTACCAGTTCCCATAACTGCATCACCCATTCCGCTCATAACTGTCTCAACATCTGCAAAGTCAATATTTACATTACCTTGCTTATTAATTAAATCCGAAATACTCTGAGCAGCTTGAAGTAAAACTGAGTCTGATTCTGAGAATCCTTCTTCTAATGTAGTATTATAATCAATAACAGATAGTAGTTTTTCATTAGGAATAACAATTAAAGTGTCACAAAAGTTCCTCATTGATGCTACACCCTTTAAAGCTGCAGACATCTTTTTAGGTCCCTCAAAATTAAAAGGAAGTGTTACAATGCATACAGTTAATATTCCTAAATCTTTACAAATTTTAGCTACTACAGGAGCTGCTCCAGTACCTGTTCCACCTCCCATACCCGCGGTTACAAAAACTAAATCTGAACCAGCAACTATTGATGACACTGCTTCCTTGTCATGCATAATAGCTTTTCGACCAACTTCAGGCTTTGCTCCAGCTCCTAACCCTTTAGTAAGATCTTTACCAATTTGTATTTTGGTTTCAGCAGGATTGCTATCCAGATCTTGAGCATCAGTATTTATTGCAATAAACTCCACACCATCCATTCCAGATGTAATCATTCGATTAATAGCATTACCTCCTGCTCCACCAACTCCGAGCACCTTAATTCTAGCTTTCTGTGCTGCAAATTCATCAAATTCAAATAACATATATAACTCCTATTCCTTTATTTCAGCTTTTAGTATACTTATTGATTGTTTTAAAATTTTTTCTCCAGGCGATATATCTTGGTAAACAATTAATCCTCTTCCTGAAATCTGCGGTCTTATGCCTATTTTTCTTAAAATCGTGTAAGTTTCTTGAACATTTTTTCCAACCATGTTAGGCATAACCACATACTCTTCTTTCTTTTTAATATTTTTTTGTATCAACAACGGTTTATTAGATTTAGAAGAATCTTTTTTATTAATAGATATATTTTTATCGATATTAATTATCCTTTTCATCACTGACCTAAATACTGGTGCTGCGGATAAAGATCCATAATGTAGCTTTCTTGAAGGATCAGCACCATCAATTATAATTAATCCTAAAATTTGAGGATTTTCTTTTGGAAAAAATCCAACAAAGCTTGAGTAGTACTCCTCATCTGAGTACTTACCATCAATATATTTTTTAGCCGTACCAGTTTTTCCTGCAATATCCCATCCATCAATAAATGCCATCTTACCACTTCCACTTTGAACTGTATAATGAAGCATTTCTTTTAATTTTTTGGTGTCACTCTGTTCAAGTATTCTCTTTTTCGAACTTCTTTGATTTTTTATAATAGAGTTATTTGATTTTCTTATCTCTTTAATAACAAATGGTTTTAGCATAAATCCGCCATTAGCAATAGCTGAATAAGCCATGGCCATTTGCAAAGGCGTAACAGAAACCTCATATCCCATTGGTATGCTATACATTGAAGATAAACTCCATTTATTCACATCCCTAAAAGTTCCTGATGCTTCTGTCTTATCATCATATCCTGTTTTCATCCCAAATCCAAATTCTCTTGCCTGATTATATATATTTTTCTTACCGAGAGATTCTGCAATTTTAACAGTACCAATGTTGCTTGAAAAAGCAAGAATTTCTTTAACATTCAATACAGTATTAGGTTCAGTATCTTCGATTTTCTTTATATTGTGAAAATTATAAGGTCCTTCAACATTGTATTCATCTGTTAACTTGATACCATTTTCCAAGGCTGCTGCCATTGTAACAATTTTAAAAGTAGATCCTGGCTCATATAAATCAGTTACAAGTTTATTTTTTTGATATTCGACTTCAAAATCATTTGGTGAATTTGGATTATAATCAGGAACACTTACCATTGATAATATCTCACCACTTTGAGGGTTTAAGATTAAGCCCATAGCGCTTTTTGCACCTGTAACTTCTATACTATTTATTAACTCTTCTCTCAAAACTGCTTGATACTCTTTGTTTATTGTTAAAAATATATCAGCTCCATTTTCAGCTTTATTCATTTTTAAAGTTGGATCTAAGATTTTTTGTCCAAGCCCATTTCTTTTGTAAAGCCTGGATCCATCTTTAGGTTTTAAATGTTTTTCATATTCTAATTCTAAACCTGAGATGCCACTATCATCAACATCAGTAAAACCTATTAGTTGAGATACAAGATTGTCTTCAGGATAATATCTTTTAAAACTCTTCTTCAGAATTAATGAGTTTTGATATTTTTTTTGTAAGCTTTCGCAGTTTTTTAGTGTCTTTTTTTCAAGTTCTAAATAATTTTTATTCACATCATAAATTTCAAAGTAAAAGTCCTTTTCTCTTCCTGTGCATTCTGATAAATCGCTAATAAATTCATTTACATTTGTAATTTTTTTTGGGTGAACACCTATTCTGTAAAAAGTAAGATTTTGTGTTAAAGCATTTCCTTTAGTATCTACAAAATTTCCTCTTTTACCTTTAATAGATTCAAGCTTAATTCCTTGAGGTTGATCAATCTTATTTATTACTTGAATATTAAAGAGAGTTACTCCAAATAAAACCCATACGGACATAACAAATATATGAACTAGAATAATTCTACTCTTAAATTTTAAATAATTTTTAGTCATCTACTTTTACAACTATTGTTTCAGGCTTACTTGCAACTAAACCAATTTTCTTTGCTTTTTTTGAAATAATATCTGCTCTTTTTAACCTCTCAACTTTACTTGATTTTATTTTTAACTCTTCGTTGAGCTTAGAAAGAGTCTTTTTATTAAACTCAATACTTGCTTGCGTTTTATCAACTTCAATAAATGATGCTAGATAAATTGCAACTGTAGCAATTACTACTACAAACATGGTAATCCATTTAATATTTTCAATTTTTTGTTTTTGCGCTTTATTCAATCTTTTCCTTTTAGGCATTTTTTTCTCCAATTCTCATTTTTGCACTTCTTGATCTTTTATTTTCAGCAACTTCAATGTCTGATGGAATCATTGGTTTTTTGACGATTAGATTTAATTCATTTTTCAATTTTAGGTTTTTAAAAGAATGCTTAACTATTCGATCTTCTACTGAGTGATAACTTATAATAACTATTCTTCCTCCTGGCTTTAAATAGTCAATAAATACATCCAGAAAATCTTCTAAATGTTTTAATTCATCATTAGTCTCTATTCTTAATGCTTGAAATATTCTTGAATATGTTTTGAGCCTAAATCTGGTTGGTGTTACCCGATCAATTTCCTTTGTGATATTTTCAACGTTAATTTCTTTATCACTTTCTTTAATAAGCTTTGCGATCTTGTATGAAAATCTTTCCTCTCCAAATTGTTTAAAAATATCTTTTAGTTGCTCAACAGAATATTTCTCAATCAAATCTTCTGCTTTCATACCATCGTTTGATTTATCAAATCTCATATCTAGTTCAGATTCAAATTTATGCGAAAACCCTCTACCATTGTCCTCAAGCTGATAAGAAGAAAGGCCCAAATCTAGTAAAATACCATCTACCTTTTCAATTCCGAGACTTGCAAGAATTGCATGAAAATTTTTATAGTTATCATGATATAATTGAAAATTTTCAAAAGATGATAAACGATTTTTAGCAATCATTACTGATTCATAATCTCTATCAATTCCAATAAGTAAACCAGACTCAATATTTTTCAAAATTTCTTTTGAGTGTCCACCAAGACCTAAAGTTCCATCAATGTAGATTCCATTTTTTTTAACTCTCAGGTTTTCTATCGACTCCATCAACATAACAGGATTGTGTATTCTGTTAATTGATGGATTATTAGTCATCAGATATTTACTCTTTCAGATAATTGCTCGTAAGATGGGTCGTCGATATGATCTTTTTCATCAGACTTACTTAATATGCTAGGATCCCATATCTCAATTTTATTTAGAACACCGATGATGGTTACATTTTTTGAAATATTAGTATATTTGACAAGCGAGTTTGGTAAAACAAATCTGCCTTGAGAATCATACTTCAGTACGCTAGCATGTCTCAAATGATTTCTTAAAAAAATTCTATTCTTTTTTGACATCGATGACAGCTGGTTCAATTCTTCCTGAATTTTCTTCCACTCATTCACTGGGTATATCCATGCGCATTGATCAATTCCTCTTGTAGCAATGAAGGTTTTATTATCATTTTTTGAAAACTGCTTTCTCAAAGATGCAGGAATATTGATTCTATTTTTAGAATCAATACTGAACGAAAACTCTCCTGTAAATGTATATTGGCTACTCATAATTAAGGGATTTTAACCCACTATTAACCACTTACATTACAAAATACTTTGAGTTTATGTCAATAAAATTGTATAAAAAAATGAAGAAAAGTTTAAAAAATTACTTTTTTGGAATATATTTTTTAATAACTAGAGAATTTGGTTCACTTACAAGATCTATGGTTATTGGAAAATCATTGGGTATTTTTTCAGAAAAATCTTCGAAATAGTCGTCAGAAAAGAATATTAATTC
>CETE01020534.1_pt1 | contig 15275 bp, 17 predicted proteins | sample 531241 | NCBI WGS metagenome assembly CETE01 (sample SAMEA2622336, study PRJEB7988) | marine metagenome | biome: marine biome (ENVO:00000447); feature: deep chlorophyll maximum layer (ENVO:xxxxxxxx); material: "saline water (ENVO:00002010), including plankton (ENVO:xxxxxxxx)" | depth 30 m
GTATTGGCTAGATTGGATTAAATTTGATGATACAAGAATTGAAAAAAAAAATTCGCCAAGAAGCTTTTTACAAGAGACGGAGGGCGTTTAACGCTGACGTTGGGAACTCTGCATCTCTACTTTCTTCCTTTTTGGCCGGTTATCGAGGTGTGCCAATTGCTGGTTATCTTCCCATTAAAACGGAAATTAATCCCTTATCCGCGATGGAGGAAGCATCTGCACATGGCCTAGTGGGCGTACCCGTGATTTATGGAAATTCAAAACCGCTTCAATTTTCAAGATGGGAACCGGGTTGTGATCTTAAAAAAGGTCCTTTTGATGTCCAAATACCAGTAAATTCTGATCATCTTGTTCCTGAAGTTTTAATAATTCCAATGGTCGGTTTCGATCGTTTAGGCGGAAGATTGGGATATGGTGGAGGTTTTTATGATCGGACCCTAGCATTTTTGCGTTCTAGACAAGCAACCTTAGCCATTGGATTTGCTTATTCGGATCAGGAATTTGAAAATTTGCCCTTGGAAAAAACTGATCAAGGGTTAGATGTTGTGATCACTGAAAGGGAGATTATTGAAGTCAATCGTCACAAATAAACCCTTGAACTTTCTTATTTCTTCTATAGACGAAAGCGATGAAAATTTTGTTTCTCGGAGACGTCGTCGGTCGATCAGGTCGATTAGCTATCATCAACAATCTTCCTGCAGTTATAAAATCAAATAAGATCGATTTTTCAATTGTTAACGCTGAGAATGCAACTAGCGGTATGGGCTTAAGTGTTAAACATGCCAAAGAAATTCTGGAAATAGGAGCAGATTGCATTACGCTCGGTGATCATGCTTTTGATCAAAAAGATATGCTCCAATTTATCGACCAAGAGGATAGAATTTTAAGGCCCTTAAATTTCTCAAAATCAGCGCCTGGCAGGGGTTCAAAAATATATTCTGATAAAAGGGGAAGAAAAATATTGGTTGCTCAAGTGTTAGGCCAGGTTTTTATGAAACGACCGTTTGATGATCCATTTTCAGAAATTGATAACATTTTACGTAAAAATATTTTAGGAGGTGCGGTACAAGCATCAATTATTGATATCCATTGTGAGGCAACCTCGGAAAAAATGGCTTTGGGACATTTTTGCGACGGGCGTGTTTCAGCAGTTATAGGAACGCATACTCACATTCCAACAGCTGATACAATGATCCTTCCGGCTGGGACTGCCTACCAATCTGATGCTGGTATGTGCGGGAGTTTTGACAGTGTAATAGGCATGGACAAGTTGGAACCTTTACGCCGTTTTGTTACTGGAATGTCAAAAGAGCGTTTTAAACCTGCTGATGGCGAAGGAACAATCTGCGGTTCAATTATTGAAACAGATGATCAATCAGGACTTGCTAAATCAATTGAGATGCTGCGTTTTGGTGGCTGCCTTACTTCAACTTAGTTTATATGAATTTATTATGGCCTTACATAGTTCTGATTTTGCTTGGCTGTGGTTGGGGTTTGACTATTCCCTTGACTGTAATTTCTGTTAGCACGGATTTGGGTCATTTAGGACTTATTTTTTGGCAATTTTTTATTATTACGGTGTTATTTGGTTTCAGGCAAATTTACTTTAAAAAACCTCTTTCACTTACAAAGAATTCTTTAAAAATTTTTTGTGTGATTGCTTTTATTGGAACACTATTTCCCAATTCGGCCTCTCTATTTGCAGCCTCTTATTTACCTGGTGGAGTTCTGTCTATTTTGATTGCAACAGTACCAATGTTTGCATTTCCAATAGCGCTGTTTTTAGGGATAGATAGATTTAGATTTTCAAGATTACTTGGAATCGTGTTCGGATTTCTAGGTGTTTATTTACTGATAGCACCTAAAACAGCCTTGCCAGATCCTAGTGTGGCTTGGGTTATCCCCATAGCACTTATAGCGCCCTTATTTTACGGCTTAGAGGGAAATTTTGTATCAAAGATTGGCACGGGTCAAAATTCACCCATTGAGGTTTTACTGGGAGCTTCTATCATTGGTTGCTTCATCACTTTTCCTTTAGCATTATTACTTAATCAGTTTGTAGATCCTTTTGTAACTTGGGATGTAGCCCATTACGCTTTGGTTCTTTCTTCTGTAATACACGGTCTTGTTTACGCAACTTACGTCTGGCTTGTTACAAAGACGGGTTCGGTATTTTCGGCACAAGTCAGCTATTTTGTTACATTTGCTGGGGTGATTTGGTCCATGGTCATATTAAACGAAGTTCATTCTAATTTTATCTGGATATCTTTAATTTGCATGGTTTTGGGTATGGCTTTAGTCAAACCTAGAACTGAAACAGAAAAATTTTAACAACCGAATTTAGTTAATTTGACTTTATCCATCTTGCCGACAAACGAACGAACTACTAATAAAGATGCGTACTAGATTTGTGAGGTTCTATGGCAGGTCATTCAAAATGGGCAAATATACAGCATAGAAAAGGGAGGCAAGATGCCGCCAGATCGAAGCTTTTTTCGAAATTGTCTAAGGAGATAACCGTTGCAGCCAAAATGGGCGAACCTGACCCCGAAAAAAACCCACGTTTGAGGCTAGCTGTTAAAGAGGCTAAGCAAAATTCTGTCCCAAAAGATGTAATTGAGAGAGCAATAAAGAAATCAACTGCGGGAGATGGCGATGATTATGAAGAAATACGATATGAGGGTTATGGCCCGAATGGTATAGCTGTCATAGTAGAAACAATGACTGATAATAAAAATCGTACTGCTTCTAATGTGAGATCTATATTTTCAAAAAATGGAGGAAATCTTGGGGAGACGGGCTCTGTTGGTTTTATGTTTGAACGTAAAGGTGAAATAATATATTTACCGGAAGTTGGTGACGACGATACCGTAATGATGGCTGCTATAGATTCTGGTGCAGAGGACGTCGAAAGTTCTGAAGATGGACACATCATTTGGTGCTTAGATACAGACCTAAGCGAAGTTGCAGCTGCGCTAGAAATTGATCTTGGCGAAAGCCAGTCAACTAAATTAGTATGGAAACCGAATACTACAACAGAGCTAGACTTAGAAGGTATTCAAAAACTTATGAAGCTTGTTGATGCACTTGAAGACGATGACGATGTCCAAAGAGTGACAACAAATTTTGAAATCAATGATGAGGTAATGTCTCAGATATCGCAATGAGTACTTTTCTAGCGGGGTTTGGTTTAGGCCTTTCCTTAATTTTAGCAATAGGTGCTCAAAATGCCTTTATTCTGAGGGCAGGGTTGCTGCGGCAGCATGTTTTTGTTTTATGTTCTGTCTGTGCTGTTTCGGATGCTTTATTGATAGCGGCTGGTGTTTCCGGTCTTGGAGCTCTGGTTGGAAAGTTCCCTTTGTTTTTAGTTTTTATGAAATATGCAGGTGCAGCATTTCTGTTTGCCTATGGTTTTCGATCTCTTTTGAAGTCGTTTAGAGGTGGACGTTCTCTGTTGGCTAAAGGTGAGGTAGGTTCTTTGAGGCAATCGGTTATAATATGTTTGCTATTCACTTGGCTTAATCCTCATGTTTATTTAGACACTGTTATTCTTTTGGGTATTGCTTCCACACAATATTCTGAAAATATGCACTTTGCTGCTGGTGCAATAATCGCAAGTTTCATTTTTTTTTATTCGCTTGGCTTTGGAGCCAGATTACTGTCAAATTTTTTTGAACATTCATTATCCTGGAAAATATTAGACGGAATTATTGGCATAATTATGTGGGGCATTGCTTTTTCTCTCGTTTATGGCAGTTAAAATTAATGGATAAAAAACTAGAAAAACAAAAATTGCAGAACTTTACCGGTGTTTTCTGGATGATCATTACTGGTTTATGCTTCCTTGGGGTAACAGCTTTAGTCAAATTTATGGGGACGCGAATTCCAGCTGCCGAGGCGGCCTTTTTGAGATATGCGCTTGGTTTAGTTTTGCTTTTGCCGATGCTGAAAGACTTTACTCAGAACTTACCGAACCGAAAATTATCTCTTTTATTTGCTGCTCGGGGCGCTGTTCACACAATTGGAGTGGTACTTTGGTTTTTTGCTATGTCAAGAATCCCATTAGCCGACGTGACTGCTATGAATTATATGTCACCCATTTACGTTACGCTCGGAGCTGCAATTTTTTTGGGGGAGGCATTAGCTTTACGCAGAATTTTAGCTATTTTACTCGCTATTGTCGGAGCTTTTCTAATACTTAGACCTGGTTTTAGAGAAGTAAGCATAGGCCATGTAGCAATGATTTTTACAGCAATATTTTTTGCTTCATCATACTTAATTGCAAAACATACCAGTGGCAGGACGACTGCATCAGTCGTTGTAGTTATGCTGTCAATTTATGTAACTATTGGATTAGCGCCGTTAGCGTTTTTAAATTGGGTGACACCTACTTTGATGGAATTAATAATACTCTTTGCCGTTGCATGTTTCGCAACAGCTGGCCACTACACGATGACACTTGCATTCGCTGCAGCACCCATTTCGGTAACCCAACCCGCCACTTTTCTACAACTAGTTTGGGCTGTTCTTGTTGGCTCTTTTATTTTTGGTGAAGAAATTGATCTTTATGTGATCGGGGGCGGAGGTTTAATTCTCTGCTCAATTACGTTTATGTCTTGGCGAGAAGCTGTTATTAAAAGAAAAGCAATGACGCCCACAGTCCCGCAAACTAAGGTTTAATGAAAATACAGGCAGAAATTAAGTTTGATCATTTTGCGATAGCAACGGCAAATTTGGAGCAGACCGTAGAAAATCTGGAAAAGACTCTAGAGTATCCTTTCTCGCCTGGTGGTCAGCATAATTTATTTGGCACGCACAATCGTTTATTTCGGCTTGGTGACATTTACTTAGAGGTAATTGCTATCAATCCTCTTGCGACATCTTTTCAGCAGCCACGTTGGTTTGATCTTGATAACTTTAGTGGCAACCCCCGGATAATTACCTGGATAGCTAATACCAAAGATATCTTAGATCTGTTGCCAAAAGTTTGGAACAATCCTGGTGAAATCACAAAACTTTCTCGAGATGATCTCGAATGGGATTTTACAGTACCAAAAAAGGGTAAAATGCCAATGGATGGAGCGGCTCCAGCTTTAATAAAATGGGGCTCTACTCGTCATCCTACTTTCAAAATGATTGATCATAATTGCCGATTAGAGCGTTTTGTAGTCAATACGCCCTTTGCTGAAGAATTAGCGCCAATATTGAACAAAATACTTTTCGATCCAAGAGTAGAAGTAAATTTTTCACGGTGCTTATCGTTTGAAGCGCATATTTTGACGCCAAAAGGAAAAGTGGTTTTGGAATGAAAGTTAGACCTGCAAAATTTTCGGACATCAATGAAATTGTAAAAATCTGGAATCCTTACATAAAAAATACATTTGTTACATTTAATTCTTCTGAAAAGACACGGGAAGAAGTCGCTGCCTTAATCAAAGATCGACGTGATAGCGGCCATGAATTCTGGGTGGCGCATCAAGATGAAAAAATAATTGGATTTGCCAGTTACGACCAATTACGTCGAGGAGTTGGGTACAAATATTCTATGGAACATACAATTATTGTTGCGGAAAAATATCAATCTTTGGGTGTTGGTAAAAATTTAATGGGCATTTTATGTGCTCATGCTAAGGGCCGGGATGTTATTTCCATGTGGGCTGGAGTGAGCGCTCTAAATATTTCTGCGATCAAGTTCCATGAAGAGTTGGAATTTAAAATTGTCGCAAGGTTACCAGAAGTAGGTTATAAATTTGGCACTCTGGTAGATTTGGTCTTAATGCGAAAACTTTTGTAACTGGTATATTGGACCCTATAATATAAGCATGTCGATTTGGACCCGTATAATTAAAGCGATCGAAGCTTTAGCAAAAGGTGAAAGTTTATCCGATGTGTTTGATAAGCTTAAAGCTCCACCAGAGCGTTCAATAGCATTCACAATCGCAGTAATTGCGCTGGGCGCAAAGATGGCGAAGGCTGATGGTTATGTGACACCGGATGAAGTAAAGGCTTTTAGACAAGTATTCCGCATCCCTACTGGTGAGGAAAGCAATGCTGCTCGGGTTTTCAACTTAGCGAGGCAGGATATAACCGGGTATGAGCTTTATGCAAAGAGAATTTCTTCTATGTTTGGTCAAGGACATCAAACATTAATTGATCTGTTGGAAGGTCTGTTTCATATTGCAACTGCTGATAATGATTACCATCAAAATGAAGATAAATTTTTATCAACTGTGGGTTCGATTTTCGGTCTTAAGGATGCTCAATTCAAAGCCATTCGTGCCCGATGTGTTCCAAATATGGAGCCGGATCCCTACACAGTTTTAGGGGTGCAATTAAACGATGATTTTGATACGATCAGAGGTGCTTGGAGGGATTTAGTGCGTACTTATCACCCTGATCGGATGATAGCACGCGGATTACCAGAGGAAGCTATAAATCTGGCAGAAAAAAGAATAATCCAAATCAACAAAGCTTATGAACTTGTTAAAAAAGATTTTGTTTGAGCAAACTTTTCGGCTTCAATTGATTTCAGTTTTTTTATCAACTTTAATTGTGAAATCTTTGGCTTGAAGCGAATTAGCTAATGAGTTGTAACGCGCTTCTGCGACTTCTCCAAATAAACTCACCCCTTTTGAATTGAGTTTTAATGTTAAATGTCGGGATCTAGGTTTCCAATTCAAATGTGCAGGTTGTCGGCTATCATTAACCCATAGCATGGCGCCTAATCGCATAGCTTTTCCGAGAACTTCGGCTTTTTGAACAAATTTTGGCTCAAGTAGGTAAACGAGATTTTCAAATTGAGATCCAATAGGTTTATTTCGATAACGGTACATAAGAGCAATACCGAGAAAAATTCTCTCTGAGTGCTTTAGGCCTCCCAAATTTGATCTTGTTGCATTATCAAAGCAAATCTCGGCTCTATAATCTGGATTTGCCCTCCAGCTCACATCATGCAAAAGACAAGCGGCGTGGATTAGGCGCTTTAATTCTTTGCTTGGTCTTGAAAATAGCGGAAGTACAAATTTATAAAGATGGTTTCCAGAACCTGGAACACGGGCGTCCTTTGCCTCTGAAAAATAGCAAGCTTCAATCAAAGGATCTCTGTCCCGTAATTCTTGGGGCATATTTTCGTATAATAACCCTTCGCGGATGCCGTAGCTAGAAATAGCGATATCTTTAGGCTTAAAAGTACTAACAAGACGTGAAAGGATTTCGCAAGCAATTGGAACCAATTCAATTCTAGCTGCTGTAATCCCGCATTTTTTTCGAATATTTTCAAGTTCACTAGCCTCAATAAACTTTATTGTTTTCTTAACTGAACTTAGTGAAATTCGGTATTCGTGCATTACATGCAACGGATATCCTCTGCGTAACATATCGATTTTTGCGAAAGCTCTCCAGGAACCGCCAACTAAAAATAGCCGATTATGTTGTGGCCCCATTTCTGCTGCAAGTTTAGTCATGATTACTTTAATGTGTTGTTTACGTTTTTTTCGTCCGCCCTTAAGCTCTTTTAAAATTAATGGCCCTAACTCTGAAGTTGAGCATTTTCCTACATTTCCTTTACTGATCTCTGCCAATTCCATAGATGACCCACCGAGATCACAAACTAGTCCGTAAGCTCCGGGCCAACCTAGCATCACTCCCTGTGCCGAAAGTCGCGCCTCGTCACGACCGTCAATAATCTTTATTTCTTTCCCAGTTTTCCTTTTAATTTCATCGCAGAACAATGAACCATCTGAGGACGATCTTACTGCTCCGGTTGCAATTAAAGTTAATTGGGGAACCCCCATTACTTTTGCCATATTGACGAACCGTTCGATTGCTGAAATTGCTCTTAATCTTCCTTCTATGTGAAGTTTTCCGGAGTTAGCTAATCCAGAGCCTAAACCGCAAAAAACCTTTTCATTAAAAAAATACGCTGGTGATCTGGCTGCTCCATCGAATATTACCATGCGGACTGAGTTGGAGCCAATGTCAACTACGCCAAGTTTTCTGAGGTATTGAAAGGCCCCAGTATCAGGAATATTTCTTCCACTATAACCAAAAAAAGGTTCAAAATCTTGAACGATTTCTACCATAAGGCTAATCCTGAAAATCTAAAAACATAAGACACACTAAAAGGCATATTTAGGCCCAATTGAAAGGCTTTATTTTAACTTCTTTAAAATTTTTGCAACCAGCGATCTTGTTATCGGGCGTTTTTCTTCAATCGATATACGGTCAATTTCAGTAACAATAGAGTTAATTGTTAAAAAAGATCTATCTATTCTCCTGCTGAGATATTCAAAAACGTCTGGGCTTGGGTACATTTGTCTATCGGCGAAAAGCTTTGCCATAATTAATGGAAATAGCTTGTCATCTAATTCATCAATCTTAGCATTTCTGGTGCCCTCTATTCTCGATCTTAAGTCAGAGAGAGAAATTTTCCAGAATTGAGGAGAACCTGTTCCTATTAAAAGAAAGGGCAATTCTCTCTCCTGCAAAAGATTATGTAAATGGAAAAGTGATCCCTCAAGATTTTCGTTAGTACTCATTTCTGATACGTTGTCGATGACTAATGCAGTGGTTGCAATTTTATCAATGTTATTTAGTCCGAGGCTTCTGACGTCAGTGTAACATGCATTTACTTGCTGTGCCCAAATTCGACCTAAGTGAGTTTTCCCCGATGCCGGCGGTCCTGAAAGAGTATGTTTAAAATTTGGCCAATTTCTCCAATCCTCCAAAAGATTGACTGCCATTTTATTGCAGTCGGATAAATAAAATTCGTCAATTCCTTCGGACGATTGAACTGGTAGACTAAGGCCAATTTGTTCCGCCATCAATTACTACCTTATTTGTTGCTTTTACCGTTATAAATTTGACTATTTAAGTATTGTTTTATCAAAAACCTGACTAATACACCTATTGAAGCTGCTACGGGGACAGCTACCATCATGCCGACTAATCCAAATATCGATCCAAATATCGATAAAGCAAGCAAAAGTGAAACAGGATGTAAGCCAACTGAATTTCCAACAAGTTTTGGAGTTAAAAAATTCCCCTCAATTAGCTGGCCTAAGACAAAAATTCCAATAACTAAAAGGATAGTATTCCAATCTCCCCAGAACTGAACGGTCGATAATCCTATTGCCAGTATACCTCCCAAGATAGCTCCCAAATATGGTATAAAAGTTAGCAATCCAGCAAATACCCCTATTATTAGTCCAAATTCCAAGCCTAAAAACATTAATGTAACTGCATAATAGATACCTAATAGGCAGCAAACTGAGCCCATACCTCGAATAAACCCGGCAATAACATCGTGTATTTCTCTAGCTAGGTACCGGATGGTTTTGGCATGGGCTAGGGGAAGTAGACTATCTATTTTAGCTACCAATCGATCCCAATCAAGTAACAAGTAAATTGTCACAATGGGAGTTATCAGCATTAATCCAGCAATGCTTAAAAGGGACGAAAAAGAATTAACTAAACTCGACATAATAATAACAATTGTGGATTTTAAAAATTCGCCCACTGGCAAATTAGATTGATCCAAATTGAAAGTCTCGATCAGTTTTGAAGGTAATGTTCCATTTAGGGCTTTGTTTAGTTTTTCTGAGATTGTGGGTGCCGCGGATATCAGTTTTGTTAGTTGGTCAACCAGGTTTGCAAATATAAATACAGCTAATGGAGCAAAAATTATAACGAAAATAAATGATATGAAGATGACCGCCCATAATCTATTAAATCCTAACTTTTGAAGGCGGTCTGCTAATGGATCAAGCAAATAAGCTAAGGCTGTTCCTGCTACAAAAGGAAGTAAAATATTTCCAAAAAAAGAGAGCAGAACAATGCTCACTACCAATAACATTCCCCAAAAAAATAGTTGCTGGCGAACTGAAAAACTCATATCCTCTCCGACTTTGTTCTATAAGGCTAATGTGAGCTACTAACGCAACGCATGCAAGTACGAAAACGTGATCTGAGGCTTGTGTAGTTTTCACCATGACGCTACATGTTCATTAATTTGTGAATAGTTTGGAAAACTCATGCGCCTATCTCGATACTTTGTTCCAGTCTTGAAAGAAAACCCAGCGGAGGCTCAAATTGTAAGCCATAGGCTAATGCTAAGGGCTGGATTAATTAAACAAGCCACGGCTGGAATTTATTCTTGGCTTCCTCTAGGTTTTAAAGTCCTTCGGCAGCTAGAAAATATCGTTCATGATGAGCAACAACGCGCTGGTCATCAGGCAATCCAAATGCCTATTCTTCAATCTGCCGACTTGTGGAAAGAGAGTGGTCGGTATGATGATTATGGTCAAGAAATGCTCAGAATGAAAGATCGTCACCACCGCGACTTACTGTTTACTCCTACAGCTGAAGAATTAGTTACTGATATTTTTAGAAGTCATATTACAAGTTATAAAGATTTACCCTTAACGCTTTACCAAATTCAGTGGAAGTTTAGGGATGAAATTCGTCCCAGGTTTGGAGTTATGCGGGGTAGAGAGTTCTACATGAAAGATGGTTATAATTTTGATTTGACAAAACAGGATGCACTTCATTCGTATAACCGCCATCTAGTCAGTTATTTGAAAACCTATGAACGAATGGGATTAAAAGCCATACCTATGCGAGCTGATAGTGGACCAATAGGCGGAGAGGACACTCATGAGTTTTTAGTACTGGCTGAAACTGGAGAATCTGAGGTTTTTTACGATAGCAAGGTAACTGATTTAAACTTTGGAGATCGTAAAATAGATTATTATGATCATGCAGCTTGCCAGTCAATATTAGACGAATTTACCTCACTATACGCTAGAACAGACGAAACCCATGAACCGGCTGTATTCGAAAAAATTCCTCAGGAAAGGCGATGTAAAGCTCGTGGTATAGAAGTTGGTCAAATTTTTTATTTTGGTACAAAATATTCTGAAGCCATGGGCGCCACCGTAACTGATGCTGATGGTAAAGATACCCCTGTTCACATGGGCAGCCATGGTATTGGTGTGAGTAGGTTAGTTGGAGCCATTATTGAGGCTAATCACGATGAAAAAGGTATTATTTGGCCTGAGGGAGTGACGCCATTTCATTGCGGTTTAGTGAATCTAAAACAAGGCGATCGAGAGGCAGATACGGCTTGTGAAAATATATATCAAAGTTTAATGAAAGCTGGCTTAGAACCTCTTTACGATGATCGGAACGAAAGGGCTGGAGGAAAGTTTGCCACCATGGATTTAATTGGTCTTCCTTGGCGAATTACCGTTGGGCCACGTGGATTGAAGAATGGTGTTGTTGAACTAACTTCGAGGATTTCGGGAATTAGTGAAGAGTATACTCCCGAAAGTGCCATAAATAAATTGATATCAATATATAAATAATACTTAGGGACTATTTGATAGAGATTTATTAGCTTTGCATTATCATAGTTAAATGTTTTCGGAATATAACTCTAAAATTTCTAGAGGAACGACTTCAGTAGCTTTTTGATGAGTGCTGTGCAGATTAACTTTTGGTGCACATCCTTCATAGTGAGCCTGGAGGAACCTACTAGCGCAAAGACACCAAGAGTCTCCCGCTTTTAAACCCGGAAACTCGAATTCAGGCCGAGGGGTTGACAGATCATTTCCCACATATTTTGAAAAAGCTAAAAATTCAGAGGTCATAATCGCACAGACCGTATGGCTTCCTTGATCAGCGTCGCAGGTATTACAACAGCCATCTCTAAAGAAACCTGTTTTAGGGTTATCTGAGCAAGTTTTTAGCTCTTCCCCGATCACATTGATCGAATTATCCTTTACAAACATTTTGTTTACTTTCTACTAAATTTATCCATCAATTTTTGTAGAGTAGATTTCTGCATTTCTCCTCCATCCGCCTGGAAACTAGTTTTTTCGGATAGAGTTGCAACTTTTAAATCCTTACTTTGTTTGTCTTTTTTATTTTTATCTTTGTTTTGGGAACCAAGAGAAATTTGATTAATAAAATCTTCAGGGTCGTCGTTGGCCAAGCGATTAGCTTCTACAGCAATTTTTTTCAAAAGCTTTTCAAGCCACTGTTGCTCTTTTTTTGAGAAATTTTCTAAAACATATTTTGAGACCAGATCTTTTTGACCGGGATGTCCAATTCCCAGTCTTATGCGTTTGTAGTTTTCACCAATGTGACTGTGGATTGATTTTAAACCATTATGGCCAGCGTGCCCTCCGCTCAACTTAAAACGGCATTTTCCAGGAGTTAAATCTAGTTCATCGTGAAAAACAATTATATCCTGCGAATTGATCTTATAAAATCGGGCTAGTTCGCCTACTGATTGTCCTGACAGGTTCATAAAAGTTGATGGTTTTAGAATTATAACCTTCTGGTTTCCAAGACGCCCTTCACAAAATTGGCCTTGGAATTTGGAACGCCAAGGGCCGAACAAATTGGCATTAGCTATTTCGTCTACAGCCATAAACCCAATGTTATGACGGTTCATATCGTACTCTTGTCCAGGGTTTCCGAGGCCAACAAAAAGTTGCATTTTTTCTTTCAAATTCTTTAAGTTCTTATTTAAGAATTATTATAGAGCAACCTGGCTGCAAGATTAATATAATTCTGTAATTAAAGTTTCGCTTACATAAAAGGCCCCAAAAAAGCGAGGCCCTTTAGAATTTAATTAGTGCCAAGCTACTCGTCAGGAGTTTCTTCATCAGGTGTTTCGACAGTCTCTTCTTCCGGCGCTTCAGTGTCCCCTTCTGCCTCTTCTGAAGATTTAAGGCTTGAAGGCGCGGAGACGTTTGCGATCACAAAGTCCCTATCGATGGTGGGTTTTGCTCCTTCTGGTAGATTAACGCTTGAAATCGTTATGACATCGCCAACTTCTAATCCAGTTAAATCTACTGTAATATTCTCAGGGATTTCGCTTGCTGTAACGATTAGTTCAATCTCTGGTCTCACAACCGTTAAAACGCCACCTTTCTTAAGACCGGGAGCCTCATTTTCATTTATAAAATCAACTGCGATAAACAGATTGACTTTTGATGCTCTTCTCAATCTCATTAGATCTAGATGGGTCGGTAAATCCTTGACTACGTCGCGCTGGACATCTCTGCAAATAACGCGAACGTCATCGTGGCCTTCTACTTTCAGATTAAAGAGTGTGGACAGGAACCGTCCAGCCTTTAATCGTTTCAACAAGTCATTGAAAGGGATTTGTATGGGTAAGGGGTCTACCCCACCGCCATATACGACGCCTGGTACCATCCCATGGCGTCTTGCTTGACGAGCGGCGCCCTTGCCTGTCCCCGTGCGTTCTTCAGCTATAAGATTAGGTATCTCTTCAGCCATCATGTTCTCCAATTCTATAAAGGCAGGGCTCCTCCAAGGCTGTAGCCCTGCGTGAATGAGGCTCTATAAACTTTAAAATTCAGATTGAAAAGGCTCTAGTTATCTTTTGATAATACTTTTAGGAATTTATAGCCACTCGGGTATAAAGTCTTTGGGGATAAGTAAATTTTTCTTGGTTACATTCAGAATATTCTTTTCTCCGCACAATGCCATGGTAATATCCATCTCTTTTTGAAGGATTTCTAAAGTTTTCGTGACGCCTTTCTCTCCCAAAGCACCTAAACCATAGGTATAAGCCCGCCCTATGTACGTTCCCTTGGCTCCCATTGCCATACATTTTAATACATCTTGGCCTGTTCTTATTCCGCCATCTATGTGGACTTCAATTTTATCTCCGACAGCATCTAGGATTGAAGGGAGTGCCTTGATTGAGCTAATGGCTCCATCTAGTTGGCGGCCTCCATGATTAGATACAATTATTGCGTCTGCACCAACATTCAAAGCCATTTTAGCATCTTCAGAATCTAAGATCCCTTTTAAAATAACTTTACCGCCCCATTCTTCTTTAATTTTCTTCACTTTGTCCCAGTCTAAACTTGGATCAAACTGTTCTGCAGTCCAAGAAGATAAACTAGTGGTGTCTGTGACATTCGTCGCATGGCCGACAATATTACCAAAAAATCGCCTTTTTGTACCAAGCATGCCCAATCCCCAACTCCATTTTGTTGCAAGATTGGCCATGGTTTTGAATGTCATTTTTGGAGGTGTTGATAAGCCATTCTTCAGATCTTTATGTCGTTGCCCAAGAATTTGCAGATCTAAAGTTATAACAAGCGCAGATACTTGGGCATTTTTGGCTCTTTGTATTAGCCTTGAGATATAGTCTGTATCCTTCATCATATATAATTGAAGCCAAAAGGGCTTAGTGGTATTTTCAGCTACGTCCTCAATTGAACAAACGGACATCGTAGAAAGGGTAAAGGGAACTCCAAACTTCTCAGCAGCTTTTGCAGCCAGGATCTCTCCGTCCGCATATTGCATTCCAGTTAATCCAACAGGGGCCAATGCGACAGGAATTGAAACGTTTTCACCGATCATTTTTGATGCGGTACTCCTTCCGGTCATGTCAACGGCAACGCGCTGCCGAAATCTCAACTTTTCAAAATCATTGACGTTGTCTCGAAAAGTTTGCTCTGTCCAACTTCCACTTTCTGCATAATCATAAAACATTTTAGGAACACGACGTTTATAAATTTTTTTTAAGTCTTCTAAATTTGTAATCGTGGCCATTATTTCTACTCTTCCTAAAAGTTAAGCCGAATGCGCACCATCTGCTAATGTTTTGACGAAGGCTAAAACGTCAACTACCGGTTTGCCTTTAGCTAATTCTGATACAATTGCAGATCCAACGACAGCGCCGTCAGCAACTTCGGCAATTGCTTTTGCTTTATCCGGTGTGTTTATTCCAAACCCAACAACGACTGGCAAGCCACTATTTTGTTGTATTCTCGCGACTTCAGGACCAACATCCAAAGCCTGAGCTTCAGCAGCCCCAGTTATGCCGGTTATTGATACGTAATAGACGAACCCAGAAGTATTTTGCAGAACTTTCGGTAAGCGATTGTTATCTGTAGTTGGTGTTGCTAACCTAATAAAATTTATGCCAGCTTCTTGCGCTGGTATACAGAGCTCTTCATCTTCTTCTGGAGGGAGATCTACAACTATAAGCCCATCTATCCCGACAGATTTTGCATCAGTTAAAAATTGCTCCACGCCATAACTGTAGATAGGATTATAGTAGCCCATTATAACTATAGGCGTATTATTGTCCTTTTTTCGAAACTGTTTGGCCATTTCTAATGTTTTAACAAGTGTCATTCCATTATCCAACGACCGGCCACCTGCTAATTGGATTGTTGGACCATCCGCCATTGGGTCGGTGAAAGGCAAACCTAACTCTATTATAT
>CETE01126509.1_pt1 | contig 15242 bp, 18 predicted proteins | sample 531241 | NCBI WGS metagenome assembly CETE01 (sample SAMEA2622336, study PRJEB7988) | marine metagenome | biome: marine biome (ENVO:00000447); feature: deep chlorophyll maximum layer (ENVO:xxxxxxxx); material: "saline water (ENVO:00002010), including plankton (ENVO:xxxxxxxx)" | depth 30 m
TAGTCTATTGAAACTATATTTAATAGATACCTTTATTGTTGCTTCAATTTTATCTTATTATATCCGTTGAACTCTATTTAAGGGCATTATTATTTCTATGCATAATATATAATGGTAAAAATACGAAAGATGCAACAAAAAACACGAAAAAAACGAAAAATGAGAGGTGGCGCTGGTTCTGGTGGTCCTCGCAGGATTGTAGATTTTAGTAAAGAGTTGGCTGAGTTACGACAGCGTCTTATAGCTCTTAATGATGGACAACCTTTAGGATTTACTGAAAAGGGATTTGCTGACCTAAAAAGGCGTTTTAGAGAACTTACTGGTCCTGCGTTAACGTACCAAGATAAAAAATTAATACTAGACTTAAAACAAAAACTAGATAATATTAATAAAATTAAGAGCCAACTTGATGATGATGCCAAATCCTCTCGTTTAGCTGCCAACCTTGACAAAAATTTGGCGGCTGCCAGGCGGGCAGCTGAACGAGCCGCCTTCGCCGCCGCCGCCGCCGAGGAGAAACCCGCCGCAGCCGCTGGTGAAGAAGGCTACGTAACGGTCGACGTGCCGGCGGGCGTGCAGGGCGTCGCGGGGCCACGGAGAACTGTTAAAAACAGGATTGCATCTACAGCTGTGAAAACAGCTACGAAAGCTAAAAATAAAGTTAAAAAATTTTTTACGGGGAGAGGGGGCGCTAAAAGTCGTAAACGGAAGAGAACGCGTCATAAACGCCGTAAAAGCCATAAAGGTGTTACCCGCCGTAGACGGCGTTAATTTAGTTCCTTTTTATTTTTTTATATAGTTTTTTTATTTTTTGTTTTTTATAGTTTTGTTTTTTATTTTTTTCAATGCTTGTTTTCTAGTTTTATAAAATTTACCATGATATTTTTTATTTAGTAAATTTTTTCTTGTTGTTTTCCAAATTACATAATAATTTCTATTTGTAATACCATTATTTTTATAGAATTTATGACCATATATTTTTATTGGTTTGTTTCTTTTTTTTCCATAATATGTTTTATCTATTACACCTAGAAATTTGTTGTTTTGTCTTGGTGGTTTTATCTTTTTTTCAGCGTTTGATTTCATAGACATCTTTACTATATTATATAAAGTTTTTATAAAGTTTTTTATAAAATTTTTAATAAGATTTTATAATATATATATATAATGTCTCGACGTGAAAAATCTCAATCACCCAAAAGTGAGTCGAAATCTCCCCTCCCCCCTCTCCCCCCTCCTCCTCTCCTCCAACGTCAAGTAGCCATGCAGTTTGAAATGTTAGAACCCGACGACCACCAAAAAGTGGAGGGTCTGGTTCAGGGCGACGATGGACCATCAGAAATTGTGGAAGAAATAGGCACCACTAAAGCGTATCGTAAAAGTTCCCCTGTCCACATATTGCCGGGAGGAGCGGTTAGTTATGATATTCTCGAGTTAGATAAGAACACCGGGCTTTACAGGATTACGGGGTTCACAATGAATATTGGAAATGCTGACGAAATACAAAAACGAAAGCTCACCAAGGCCGCCAAGCCTACCGGTGGTGGAAGAAAATCTAAGAAATCTAGAAAATCTAAGAAAGCTAGAAAATCTAAGAGATCTAGAAAATCTAAGAGATCTAGAAAATCTAGAAAATCTAGAAAATCTAAGAAATCTAGAAAAAGACGTTAATTTTTAAAAATATTATAGAAAAAAATCTCTCTATTAGTTAATGATATTTATTATAAAAAATAATTTACTTCGTCTAATTAGACACGATGATATTCGTTTTTTAAAACTACTAGAGATTATTCAATATGCATCACTGGCCTCTTTATTAAGTTTAGGTATTTCACATATTATTAATAAATATACGCCCGAATTAGATAAAACAAAAGGTAAATCTATAATTTTATTAGAAATTTTATTACAACTTATCTTATTAATTATTATTGCTTACTATATTAAAAAATTTGTAGAAATCTTTCCATTTATAGGAACAGGTTTATCAAGTAAATATGTTCCCTCAAAGAAAAATGAAGCTAATATAGGTGTTGAATTTGGACTTGCTTATATTTTTGTTGCCTCACAAATCAAATTAAATGAAAAAATTACTTATTTAGTTTCAAACTAAATTATTAGATTTTAGTAAGTTTAATTTTCTAAATTATTCATTTAGTTTAATATAATTCTTGGTAGAAGTTTGCGAACACCAATCAATTCCCTCAACATCATATCTTGTTACTCCATCTATCTTACTTTGTTTAATATTTTTAATTATTCCGGGAGAGATAATATATACATTATAATCGTCATTTGTTGGCGATCTAGTTCCAAACGATAAATATAAAACTTTATCTCCTACTTTATAATTATCTTGAATTCCAAAATTTAATCTGGTTGCTATTTCTTTCTGTTTATTCTTGTTTTCTTTTTTCCACGGATTAAATGGCGGTTGAATTGGGTATAGTAGTGTTTTGCTTTGCATATTTATATTATTAGTATTGAGCTTTTTCTTAATTTTTAATACTACAAGTTATTTTCAATTTTTTGGTATATTTTAGTTATCATATTTTAGTTATCATATTTTAGTTATTATAATAAAAGTATTTGATTTATTATAATAAAATTTTTTGTTTTTTTAAAATAGTCCACGGCGAGGATCGAACTCGCAATCTTTCGGTTAGAAGCCGAACGCCTTATCCATTGGGCCACGCGGACAAAAGTTGTTGGGTTTTGCTGGTTTCATATTTACGGCACTCTTCCACTGAGTTACAATGTCATAGCGACATCGGCGGGTTTCGATCCCGCGACAACCGGCCAATAATGCAAGTTTAATTTGCTGTTAGAAACCATATTTCTTTGTCGTTTCTATTTTACTTTTTTAAAACAAAGATTTTTGTGCCACAAACCAGGATCGAACTGGTGACCTCCAGATCTTCAGTCTGGCGCTCTCCCAACTGAGCTATTGCGGTGTTAATAAATAAAGTGTAAAATACGTGATGGAATCGAACCATCGACAAAAAATTCCTTTTTTGCCATCCTCTTACCATTATTACGGATTCGAACCGTGTCATAAGACATAAAGAGAGTCACCTTAGTGATACCAGATACATATCTATAAACTTTATTTATTATACTGTTTCCTATTTGGTTTGAGGCCTCATGCTCTACCAACTGAGCTACTGGCTAACGTTGCCTTTTTTCAATTAAGAAAAAGGTCGCCACCAGACCGGACTTGAACCGATGACCGTGAGGTTATTATTTTAAATTTGCTGTTAGGAAACACAGGGCCGTTGCGAGAATCGAACTCGCGACCACTCGCACCCAAAGCGAGTATCATACCACTAGACCAAACGGCTGTTGTTTTGCTTATTTTGTTGTTTTGTTTATTTATAAGATATATTATATAATAATAATAATATAATGATTTTTAAACATCCGGCTAAAGTTTGTATGAATTATACACAACATATGAAATTTTCATTGGAATTAAGTAAAGATTTTTTAGAAGCATCAGCAAAAGCTGTTGTTCACGCCTTTTTACCTGATTGTTATATTACTTCTTCATCTGATTATGTTGAAAAAATAAATAAAAAATTAAAATCTTCTGGATGTAAAAGCCCACATCGAGATTTGAACTCGAGACCTTTGCATTACAAGTGCAACGCTCTGCCAACTGAGCTATACGGGCATAAAGATATTTTTTCTTAATATTAAATTTAGGCAGTGCCGGGACTCGAACCCGGGTTGATGGATTCAAAGACCACAGTCATAACCACTAGACCACACCGCTTAATTGTGTTTTTTATTTTTTATTTTTTATTTTTTATTTTAAAGGATTGTGACATGATCGGGATTTGAACCCAAACTTTCTATCTTTGTTGAGATAGTTGTGCTTCCATTACACCATACATGTCTAGGGTTTTTGCGATGCTAGGTTTCGATCCTAGGTCCTTGTGGTTATGAGCCACACGCGCTTCCACTGCGCCACATCGCAGAAGTTGCAAGCTGTGGGATTCGAACCCACGCGGCCGAAGCCATTGGATCTTAAGGCCAACCCCTTAGACCTACTCGGGCAAGCTTGCATTTTCTCCTTCTCCTTCTCCTTCTCCTTCTCCTTTTTTATGTTTATTTATGTTTTTATTTTTTTATTTTTTTATTTTTTTATTTTTTTATTTTTTTGCTGAAAACATTACGATTTACCTAGGCACCAAGCCCACCCCGTAGAGTGTCGCAATGGGAATCGAACCCACATCCGGTCATTATAGTTGAGATTAGGTGGTTGCTGTATGTTTCCAAGTTACCAAATATTAATTATTGGCGTTAATATATTATTGGCGTTAATATATTATTAATAAATGGATTTATATATAAAAAGGGTGCTGGATTCAATTAAACTTATTTAAATGTTTGTTTTAAATTGCTGTTTGAATCCAAATATGCTCGATGCGAGATTTGAACTCGCGACCCCCGGCTCATAAGACCGGTGCTCTAACCAACTGAGCTAAACGAGCTATATTCCCTACCTTATACCCTCACACTATACCATAGTGCGGTGTATTTAAGCTGTTTTTAGGGTAATATATTTTATTTGAATACTTATCTTTATTTATTATTTAAAATACTTTTATAAAATTAATATATATCAAATGATGACAAATCCTTTATTAAACAACAAAACAACAAATATTAAAACAACAAACATCAAAACAACAAATATCAAAAATAAAAACTATAACAAGATTAGCGATCCTATGGCTACAAGCGACTCTGATAATAGTAATAATTTATTAGAAGAATGTATTATTTGTTTTCATTACATTGAAAATACCGATGAATATTATTTCTGTAAAAATTGTTTTATACCAGCTCATAAAAAATGTTGTCAAGAATGGTGGTTTAATCAATACAAAAAACACGGACTTTGTGTTCATTGTCAAGGCAAAAATAAACTTGTCTTACTTAAACCGTATGTTAAAAGAAGCAGGGTTTATAGCTTTGTTTTGTATATGCTCCGGAAAATTGGCTGTTATACATAAGAAAATATATGATGTCTAAGAGAGATTTTATGCATTTAAAACACTATATCTATTCGCTTTTTTATTCATATGGTAACATACTCGAAATTATTTCACTAGGACCATTTTCATCCAATCCATTTATTTTATTTAAAATTAAAATTTTTAACATTTTTGCCTTTTTATCTCTTTTTATTCTCGCTTCTCTCCATTTTATAAAGAACTGATATAATTTATTTTCATACATTTTATTTGCAGCATATTCATTTCTTAATTCTTTTACTCTTTTATTTTCTCGTTCTTTTTGTTGTTTTGCTGCTTTTTTCCTTGCTTCTATTATTATTTGGGACATTTTTAGTTATTCTGTATCCCTTGTAGTTTTATTCCTATTTTCTTTTTTTATTATTTGAAAATTAAATCAATTTATTTTTAATAAAAACCAATTAATAAATTGATTTAATTTAAATAGATTAAATCTCTCTTACACTCTAAAAATATTCTCAACAAACTCTATGGATTTCTTTACTCTAATGCGTATTCTTAATAATAAGAAGGATGCTGTTAAACTACCGATGGATATTATTCGTGAACATTTGTGGCCTATGTTAAGTCATCCCCATCAGGGGCGGTTTGGCTATGAAACTAAGAAAAAAAATCAATGTTTAAAATATTTACCCAAATTAGAATTATGGACTGGTCCTAAAATAATTTATAATTTAAAACGTCTTGAACCATTATTTGATTTAACAAAATCTTATAAATATCCTGCTACAATTAAGTTTATTTATACATTAAAGTATTCCAAAAAATATCCCAACGAATATATTAATATTCTTGAATATGTTACACTTAAACCTTCCGATTTTATATATACTAATAATTCTCTCGATATGGGACACTTTTCTTCCAGAATTAGAGAGATTTATGCATTGCCTTTTAATAATTGTGAAAAAAATTTGGAACTTTCTGTGCCAGTAATATATTCTGACCATTAGGTTTGATTATTTGATTTTGTGTTTTGGTTTTGTCATTTGATTTTGTGATTAGTAAATATCTCCTATTTTTTTCATTAGATTCTTAAAATCGTCCCAAGACATTGTCAATTTCTCTTTTTTTTTATTTCCAAAATTTCTATATCCTTTTACTAATTTCCCTAATTTTATTCCTGAACGTTCTATCTTTTTAATTGAAAGGCGTGGAATATGGAGATGACGTTTAATTACTGAAATATATTCTTTTGAAAATGTTGACAAACCTGGATTTGTATACTTACATTCTAAACCAATATTATATTTCCAGTTTGGTGTTTCTGAGAATAAATCCACCACAAGATAAGTAATAATTAATTCATTATATTGTTCTGGTGTTATTGAAAGTTTTTTAATACTGCTTAGCTTTTTATTTTCTTGTAATTCAATCTCTTCTTTAATATAATCGCACATTTCTTTCAGTATATTGAGATGTTGGGTGCGTTGTTTATTTTGTTTATTTTGTTCTTTCATTATATCAAGCGTTGTTAGTGGGGGGATATCTGTTTTTGTTTGAACGATCGGCTTTACAAATTCCACTTTCTTTTTACTTTATTTCCTTTCTTATTCTTAACTTATTTCTAGTATTAGTATTTTAACTTATTTCATTTTCAATTTTTTACGGTATTTTGTATTGGTATATTGTATTGGTATCTTGTATTGGTATCTTGTGTTGTTAGATTGATATTTTATAATTTTAACATATTTTTTCCTGTCTTAAAATTCATACTTACTTCTGAACCTATCGGCATTGATTCATCATCTTTTAATTCTCTCCAAAGACCTGTTTTATTTTCTAGTTTTATCCATTTATAAAACTTGCCATTCTCAACTAATTTTAATAATGGAATTAATATTATATCAATGAATTTATTTGTCTTGTTTTTTAAAATATAAAAATTTGTTTTTAGAAGATCTCCGAGAGATGGAGCCTTTTCACTAATAAAAATATCCTTATTTTCATTTAAAAGTTCTTCACCTATTTTTTTAGCTTGATAAAATATTTTTAATTTATTTCGTTCCTTTATAATTTTATCTGCATTATTAGATTTCTCTCTATTTTCTTGCATTTGAAGATACTTTACATCTATTATTTTTAATTCCAAGATTATTATTTCTAATATTCTTGAAAAGTCTTTTTCTTTTGTATTCCAATGCACATTGTTGTGATTAAAAAAAAGTGTAGATTTATTATCTCCATTAAATAAATTATTTTCATTAAAATACCTCATTATTATTCTGTTTTTTAACATCTACTTCTGCTTTTATTAGTTATATAGTTGTTTTTAATTAGTTATATGGTTGTTTTTAATTAGCTAAGGAATGGGTTCTTGCTATAAATTTTTAGTTTTTGTTTTGGAGTTTTTGTTTTTTGACTTTTACAACTTGCTTTGAGATGTGTTTGTATCTAGTGAGTTTTTCCTAGGCGTATTCATATTTGTTTGAAGGGCTTCTGCTGGTGTCGGCCCCGAGAACATAATCACTTCACCATCTGCATCATCTGTATTATCACCCTTCTCCATTACCTTGATAGAGACACCACCTTTATGAGCACTTTGACCACTGGACTGGTTCGATTGACCACTGGGCTGGTTCGTATTCTTTTTAACAATATCTTCATTTATTTGCTTGTTTCGCTTATCCATTTTCTCTAGTTCCGCTGTCTTTTCAGGACCATACTTTTTAAGTCGCATCTCGCGAAGTTCTTCATTGTTTAGCTGGTTTCGGTGCTTAAACTCCTTAGCCAACCTAGCCTTGCGCTCATTCAGGTATTTCCAGTAGCGACGCTCCTTTGCATTTCCATAAGGAGTAAATCCATTATGATAAATTGTGTAACTTGCTCCGTTTGTAGCTACTACAAAATGCATGGCTAGTCCCAAAGGGTCATCTTCATTACTTGAAATCGGAAAGTAAACTGGTTCACCTGTCTTTGCATCGATAATGCGACCTGTATCGAAAATCTTATCATCATATGCAGGATTCACCCACTTCTTTTCATTTTCTCCATCCTTAAGTTGCATCCACTTATTTCCATTTGTATAATTTACAATTTGATCAATCAGTTCACCTTGTTTATTTTTTTGAATCGTAGAAAGGCTTTCCTTAAATCCCTCGGCATAACGGTTTGGAATACCAACTGTTTTCTTTTGCGACTGCTTCACGGTTGGTGTAATCGATAGTTGAGTTTGAACCGTTCGCCCGTCCATAATTGCCATCTGACGCTGATACAATCCCCATTCTGCTGAGCCAACCACTTGGTGGGGCTGTCGCTCCAGAAGCGGAATGTAAACTGGCTTAGGACGCGGTGGGGGTGCCTGGGGCTTGTTGCGGTTGTTACGGCTATTGCGGTTACCACGGTTGTCGCGGTTGCCACGGTTTCCACGGTTCTCACTGTTCTGCTGACGGCTCTTTGCGGTGAAATTCTGGAAAGACATAGTTTTTTGTCTAGTTTGGTTGGTTTTAAGAGTCTGAGTTGCTAAAAAGCTGCTTGAAAGTGTCATATATTTAGACCCATATGCCCTGTTTCAATTTTTTTAACTACTTATTATATGTTAAATATTAATAAACGTTAATTAGTTTTAAATAAATAAATCAAAAAAAATTATTTTTTGATTTATTTTTTTAATTTTTGATTTTTATAAAAGTTCTTGTTCTATTGTTAGTTACGCAGTTTTCTAAAAAACATTCGTTGTTGTGTTATTTCTTCTCCTACAAATTGATAACCTTGTTTTTCAATACTTTCAATCATTGTTTGAAGGGTCATCTGTGAACTATGATTTAACACTATTTTCCATTGATAGCGGTCTTTTATATCTTGAATTGGGCGTGTTGTTTTCGCAGCATATTCCATATCAAATATTTCTTGTTTTTTTTCTCTTTCTATTTTATTTCTTTCGTCATACTCAATCCTTTTTTCTATTGCGTCACATCCACCCAAGGTTATTATTAAATCCAATAAATCTGATTTTTGCTTTTGGCTAATATTTGACAATTGTTTTCGATCATTTAAGACTTTTATTAATAATATAAAATCTCTTTGAGTTATATTGTAGTCATAATGAATATTGAGAATTCTTTTGTTACTATTAATTATATCCTTTTCGGTTGCTTTAAAATTAAACCACATTTGTTTAAGTATTGGCATTTCTCTGCATATTTTTAAAAGTGTTTTTGGGTGCAGTTCTATTTTTTTATTATTTCTTGAGTCGGGTGTTTCTGAAATTATAAGTGTAAATTTCTCTTGGTGGTGTTTTGATAGCATGTTTGTTTTGTTTGAAGTTTTTTTGCTTTATCTAATTATTTTATCATATTATTTACTCTGCATATATTAAATTCAATTTTTAATGTATTAGATTTCTATTTTAAATATATTAGAACTATTAAAGTTATTAAATATATGAGTTTTTTGAAGCCTAGCGAAATACCAGATATTTCTTTGTTTAAAGATTGGGAAAAATCTCTAGAAATAAAAATAAATGAAAATATAATTAATGTTGAAAAAGGTAAAATAATACAAGAAGGAATAAGTAGCGATAAAAATAAAAAATATTGTGATTTTTATAGATTACAGTCCATATTTTCACGAGAAGAAGTTTGTAAAATACGTAATCTAGCTGAAAATATCAAGTTAAATACTGACCCTGATTCGGTTGACGGTATGTGTAGTCGAGAGTTTTATATTGAAAATCCCAGTTTTCATGCTAGCTGGGATGCTAGCGGGGATACTAGTGGGGATGATAGTGTTCGTGATCTGAGAAACAATCTCAAAAATATTATTCAACCGGTTATTGATGATAAAATTACACCATATGTCCGTTCATTATATTCACAACATGCCATTGAAAATAGATTATGTAGTTGTTGTTATTATTTTATAAGAAAATATAATGAAAATGAAAGAACTACACATGCTACGCATAGAGACGGACATGCATATGCAACTGTTGTTATCAGTCTATCTGATTATGAAAAAGAATATACTGGCGGATTATATGTTGCTACGAGTGAAAGATATAAAAAATTCATAGAATTAAATAGAGGCGATGGCATTGTTCATAAACACGATTTATTACACGGTGTTAAAGTTCAAAGAAACAAAAATAAAAGTGAAAGATGGTCCTTGATTTTGTGGTATAAAGACTCTACTCAATGTATCGATTATTCTAATGAATGGTACAAAACTAAAGCACACAAAAACGAGCCTATATATCAATCTTTATATGCAAATCAAACAGATTCTAATAATATTGTTTTATGGCATAAAAAAGCCGCCGAAAATGGTCTTGCTAGCTCAATGGTTAAACTAGCAAGAGCATATTTAAAAAAATTACCATCAAATTTAGAATTTAATTCTTCCGAAGCAGAGAGATTGTATCGTTTAGCTATCGATACTTCACAAGATCCCAATGCGCAGTATGAGTTAGCTGAAATGATTTTACTTGGATTAGTTAAAATTCAAACCAATTCTATGTTGTATTTATTAAGCCACGTTATTAATTTATTGGAAGATTCTGCAAAAGGTGGGAATGTATTTGCTATGTTTAATCTTGGAATTGCACATTTATATGGATATACCGGAAAAGTTGATATGGATTTAGCCAAAGACTGGTTTGAATATTCTGATTTACCCGAAGGACTATTTGCAGCTAGTTTATATTATCAAAGACAGCAAGATTTTTTTATGATGAATAAATTAAGAAATAGAGCTCAGATTTTAGGTTTTGGAACTGAATGGAGAAAAGCTAGTAGAACAAGAACTGGTCTTGGTGGGGCATCGGGTGTAGATATTAATTTATCTTGGCCCCAAATGCCGAATGGTATAAAGCCTGAAATATTTTGAATATCTCACGATTTATTGATTTTAATTTTTTGTTTTCTTTTTTCCTTTTCTTGTTTCTTTTTTGCTTTGTTGTTTCTTTTTTGCTTTGTTGTTTCTTTTTTGCTTTGTTGTTTTTCTTTTTGACTTTCTTTTTGACTTTCTTGTTTTTCTTTTTGGCTTTCTTTTTGAGCCACCGAAGCGCCGGGGACCGCCTGCCGCACCAGCAGCAGCACCATAAGCAGCCGCAAGACCGAGAATTCCACCCGCACCAGCAACACCACCTGCTGCACCTTGGTTTGTGATATCGCCAGCACGAGGCCCTTGTGGTATTATATGTGTCTTTGTTTTATCTTGTCCAGCAATAATCTGTCCTTGTAATACTAAATTATTTAAATTAGTTTCGTCTAATTTTTCTAAACACGTGGCAAAGACAATATCAAATCTATTACTCGCCGATTCATTCGATCCCGTTGCGGATTCTGCATCGGAACGTAATATTGGTATTAATTCATTCAAACTTACCATATTAGTTTGTTCTTTATTATACGGACCAGCGAGTGCTTTTTCTCTGTTTTCGCCCTTTAACATAATATCATTATCATACCACTCTCGTTCTAATTTTATTAGTGTTGGTAAAGGTAATTTAGGGTGTGTTGTAAAAGTTGTTAGATTATAAAATGTTGTATCTCCTTTATAGTGTCTTACAATAGTTGCCTTAAAATTATCTCCACGTTCGCCTTCTTTGCCTTCAGCAAAATATAAATTTGGAATTTTTAATAGTTCTTCTCTTTCTTTTTTTGGTAACAATGAAAATACATTTATAGTTCCTTCTAAAATCCCGTCGATGTGTTCTATAGCTGAGTCGTCTCTAGTTTGTTGACTACCTTGTAAGATTGCCCCCTTTGATACTAATCTAGAAAAATTTATTCCTTCAAAAAATTGTTGTTTTTGTTTAATATATCCTTCTTCTGCATATGCCCCATGTGCTACTATAATATATGTTGGATATGTATTACTTTCTAATTTTTTTGGTTTGGCTTTTCTAGAAAAAGTTTGCCATGCCTTATGCCAATTTTCGTTGCATTCAATAGGTAATCCTTCCACTCCTTGGTCTGTTTGCTTATCATCTTTTACACTCATTACTTTCATTTCATCAATTAGATCATCTAGACTTGCACCGTCTTTTTCTTCTTTTCTTAATGCCATTTATAATATATCAATATATTTAGTTTTTGAAAATATATATTTAGTTTTTGAAAATATATATTTGGAAAAGTACACTCTGCGAGGATTGAACTCGCGACCTTCGCCGTGTAAAGGCGACGTCCTAACCAACTAGACCAAGAGTGCATTAAAGAAATAATAGATATTACTCTAACATTTATTACCATTATTTTCTTTTTATGTTGTTTTATATAAAATGTATTCTTTTAATTCAAATACACTATTAAACTGGATTACAGCTTTTGCTATCTTTGAAATTCCAATGGCTCTATTCTATTTATCAATATCTAAAAAAAACGATATGGTTACAAATTGGTATTCTGGTAAAGATATTAGTATATGGAATGTTATTATTCAAGATTCTTTGTATGTTATATGTGGTATTATTGTAACATATTCATTATTTAATTATTTAATAGCTAAAAATATTTTTAAAAAATCATTTATTTACTTTATATTTACATTTATATTTGTCCAAATAATCGGTGACTTGATTTTTGCTTTTACTATTAATAAATGGCCGAATAGTTTATCTAATAGATGGATTAAATATTTTAAATTATATATTAAAAAAGCTGGATTATATGCATTATTTGGTGATACTTTGTATATTTTAGCTTGGTCTATGGCTTTTTATTTTGTTGAAAAATATATAAATGAATTTAGTCATAAAATATTTATTATTTCTTTATTTTTATTTTTAGTTTCGGCTTATTCAGTTAATTAAATATATTTAATTAATTTTTTGTGTAAATATACTGAAGTTGAAAATAAAATTGCTCCCCATAATGTATCCATTAAAACTGTTGTCCATTTCCATTCTTTAAATATTGCGTGCGTTGTTGTTTCGTAAACTCCATATACAAATAATCCTAAAAACGCTGTTTCTATTATTGATAAATTTTTATATATGGCAAAATAATATATTCCTGTTGTCAATAATATATAGCATAAAAGAGTTGATGTAAAATTTAGTTCTAAATCTCTTTTTTGAACAGCCTTAATTTGAGCATTGAATAAATTTTTTGCTGATATTAAGTAAATAGTGTCTATTAGAAAAAATATTGTAGAGAATAATAAATAACTTTTTATCATTTTAAATTATTATTAGAAATTTTTTATAAAACATATTAATTTATTTATTAAAATGTTTTATCTTTGTTTTTGTGTTTTTCTTGCCATTTTTTTACCTTTTCTTGAATTATTTGTTACCTTTCTTTTATGTTTAATTGTTTTTTTTGTTTGTTTTTTCGTTTGTTTTTTCTTTCCTCCATGGAATCGTCCAGGTGCTGTATTGGGTCGTGTACTGGGTCGTCCTGCTATTCTACTCAAATTTTTACCCGAACGTCGTCCAGCTTTTCCTGCAGCTGATTCAACTGTATATGGTCTTGAACCCGGGACAAGCGCTTGTGAATATTCATTAGGTTTTTCTGAAACTCTCGATTCTTCTCTAGGTCTATTCATTCTTTTAAGATATTTATCTTCAGCTTCTTTTATACGCTGATCAAGTGTTATTATTCTAGCTTTGGGTGTTTTTTCTGCCCACTGTATCTGATCTGTTTTTGTTGCGGCTGCGGCTGCTTCTGCTTTTACTTCTTCTTCTTCTAATGCTTGTTCTTTTTCTCTTCTCTGTTTTTTACCTTGTTCACATGTATTATATTGTTTTTGAAATTTTTTCATTTCATTAATTAAATATCGTTTTCCATCTTCAAATTTTATTTTTAATTCTTCTATTTTTTGTTGTGCCTTGACCACCGCTTGTGCTTGATCTGCTGCTGCTTGTGTTGCTTGTATTGCTTGTTCTTGTGCTTTTTTTATTTTTTCTTCTGCTTCTTGTTCTCTTTCTTCGTATTCTTTATTCATGGCTTCTAATTTTTTTTGAAATACTGCTTCTAATTTTGCTTTTTCTGCTTTTGCTTCTATTGTTTGTTGTGTCGCTTTATTCGCTCTAGTTCTTTCAGTATCTATTAACTGTTTTTGCAATAGTAATTGTTGTTCGCATTCTCTATTTTTTTCTGATATTTTGCCCTGTAGTATTTTTTTATCTCTATCGAATTTTTCTGCTTCTGCTTTTGCTTTTTCTAATTCTTGTGTTGCTTGTTGTGCTTTTTGTTGTGCTTCTGCAAGTTCTTTTTTTTGAGATTCTATTTTTTGTTCATTTTCTTCACTTAATGCTTTTTGTGCCTGTGCAGCTGCCGCTTTATTTGTATCGTTAACTTCTTGAATTTTTTTATAATTCTCTCTTTTTTCTTCTTCAAAATTAATTCTTAGTTGTTGTAATTCTTTTTCTAATGATTCTGAATGTGATTTGAATTTTTTTTCTGCTTCTGCTTTTGCTTCTTCTGCTTCTGCTTGTGCTGCTTGTGCTGCAGCTGCAGCTTTTTCTTTTTCTTTTTCTGCTTCTGCTTTTGCTGTAGCTACTGCTTCTTCCTTTTCTTTTTCTGCTTCTTCTTTTTCTTTTTCTCCTGCTGCTTTTGCTTCTTCTAATGCTTGTGTTGCTTTTTGTGCTTTTTGTTCTGCTGCTTGTGCTTTTTGTTCTGCTTGTTTTAATGCTTGTTGTGCTTTTTGTTCTGCTTCTGTTTTTGCTTGTTCTTCCTTTTGTTTATTTTTTATATGATTTTTTAAATCTTCGCATATTTTACTAGCGTCATCTATTGAATTTACTTTTATTTCATAATCATTACTTGATTTATTTTCACTACAACTTTTAATTTCTGCACAATAATAACTATCCATTAGTAAATATAATATATATTTATATTTAAAAATATATATTATTAATTTAATTTATTTTTTACTTTTTCTTAACATTAAAATTTTTTCAAACAATCTTCACTTTCTATTATCTCTACCGTATATTTTACTTTATTACCAATCTTTTCTGTAGTTTGTATTTTTCCACAATAGCCTTTTTGTGCTGGTGCTGCTGCTGCTGCTGCTGCTGGTGCTGCTGCTGGTGCTATTGGTAATGGTTCTATATTTCCAGCATCGTCAAATTTCTGCTCTAGTGGTGCTGGGGGTTGTGCTGGGGGTTGTGCTAGGGGTTGTGCTGGGGGTTGTGCTGGATTTTTTTCTTCTTTTCCTTCTTCTGGGGGTTGTGCTGGATTTTTTTCTTCTTTTCCTTCTTCTGGTGGTTGTGCTGGGGATTGTGTTGGGGGTTGTGCTGGGGGT
>CETE01002522.1_pt1 | contig 15178 bp, 20 predicted proteins | sample 531241 | NCBI WGS metagenome assembly CETE01 (sample SAMEA2622336, study PRJEB7988) | marine metagenome | biome: marine biome (ENVO:00000447); feature: deep chlorophyll maximum layer (ENVO:xxxxxxxx); material: "saline water (ENVO:00002010), including plankton (ENVO:xxxxxxxx)" | depth 30 m
ACATTATCATAGTTAAGTTGATGTCTGTCAAATGTAGCAAGTTCATACTCCTCCGTCATAGATAAACAATTTGTAGGACAATACTCAACGCAATTACCGCAGAATATACATGCCCCAAAATCAATTGAATAGTTTCTTAGTTCTTTTTTCTTTGTTTGTTTGTTCATTACCCAATCTACTACTGGCAGATTGATTGGGCATACTCTAACACATACTTCACATGCAATGCATTTATCAAATTCATAATGTATGCGACCACGATACCTTTCAGATGGTATGAGTTTTTCGTAGGGATACTGAACAGTTACAGGTCTGCGACCCATGTGGTCAAGGGTAACAGATAATCCTTGTAGCATATATTTAGCAGAATCTTTTATCTCTGCCAGATATTTAAGTATTCCCTTGATCATCCTCATCCATTAGAACAGTGTGGGCAGTGCCATAACCATCATAGTCATCACTATCATAATACCCTCCTTTCGTCCCAAAGTAAAGTGTAAATGTTACAAAGGGAATTGATAAAAGTAACAAAATTGTTTCTAACATCAGGTGTAAAATGTTTGATTAAGAATTAAAGTTTGCTGTGGAGGTTTAGTTGGTTTAGTAACAAGACATTTTTCATCCATTTGTGTCTGAAACTCATCTGTTATCGTAGCAAAAAACTGTGGCATAGATTTAAAATCACCTTTATATCGTAATTCTAAATCTAAAATTGGTACTCCAGACCTAGAAAGTTTATAGAATACCTTTGCAGCATTTGCTTTTAATTTTTTTTCTTTATCCAACTCGATTTTATATGGTTTTTTATTACCTGCCAAGTTTGCAAGACCACATAATACAGTATGTAGGGGAATGAACTTTGCAGGTTTCAAAACTAATGTATCTTTAGTAGGATCTGTTCTATGTGGACTATAAGTTGCAAACCCAGTGACCAAAGCAAACTCAAAATTAAAATCTGCTATGTTTTTTGCCTCTAGTTTACTACCTAATCTAACTTTGAGAACCATATCAATCAACTTATTAGCAAAATATTCAGCATTATCATTGATAATATCTGTAAAATTAGTAAATAAATCGTTATCAAGTGTTGCTAGATCTTTGTTAATAAAATCTTTTAAACCTAATCTTCCTTTTGGTTTATCATAGACTGTCATCTGTTCTACTGTACCAGGCACATCAGTTAACTCAATAGGATCATCTTTTTCGTTGAAACCTTTTAAGTTAATCAGGGCAACTTTGTCTTTACCATTTGGTTTTAGTAGTTTGTAGTTCCATATCTCTTCATTTTTTAACTGTTCTAGACCTCTTACATTTATTATACCCTCTTTTTGTGCCTTTCTTACCATATCTGCAAAGTAATTTTGCCTTACTTTGTTTAAATCTTCTAATGCTTTTCTATTTTTTTGATCTGTTCCCTCTAAAAAAGTGCTGAATGCTTTGTTTATAATAGTAGGATCAGGAGAATTTGGTTTTGGTTTTTTCTTTAATGAAATACCAAAGAATTTTTTCTGACCAACCTGTACAACCAAATCAGATGAGTTATAATCAAAATTTTCTCCCTTTTCTTTCAATCTAAACTTTGATACCTCCTGTGGCCATGTAGCACCTGTCATATAAACAGCAGTTACAGTATCTACTTTAGTATCCATCTTGTCTAAGAACTTTTTAACACCCTTAGCACCCGAAAATCCTGCTACTATATTAGCAACTAAGTCAGTTCTTTTCTTCTTATCTTTTACTTTTCCTGCATCTTGAATCATTTTTGTGAATTTAGGATCAAGTGCCTTAATTTTTTTAGATAAAGCAAGTCCCTCTACAGCAGACCACTGCAATAGTGCCTCACCTGAGACATCTTTGCAAAGTGCATCTATTAATGAATTTTTTATAAGTAATCCAAGAGCACAAAAGACCTCAGAAGGTTCTAATGAGGTCTTTTTTGTGGTGCTTGTATCTGCCATACACTTATTTAGAGATCATCTATGCGTCTATTCTCTGAAAAGTAAGCATTGAAGTGTCCTTCTGGATATCTTTTGGCAAGTTTTGATATATTTCTACCAATAACTTCATCAAGAGATAAGTCTAAAGCAATAGTTGCTTGAGCAACATACCATAAAACATCACCCAATTCAATTAACAAATGTTCTTTCTCTGCAGGAGTAAATTCTTTTCCTTGGAATGCAATTTTCTTGACAATCTCAAGGAACTCACCACCTTCAGCGTTGATACCTATGGCAGCAGTCAAAAGTCTTTCAATTTTACATCCTTTTGATTCTAAATCCTTGATGCGATTTATAAATGCACCCGTATTTTTAGATTCATTACTGGTTACTGCATCTGTAAACTGTAAATACTCTGTCCATTTTGGATTTGGAACTGTCTGTGTTGTTTTATCTGGAGTAACAACTACATTTGCATCTCCTACACCAAGTTGTGCACCTGTTGGATCATCAGGATTATCAGACCAACCTTCTGTACCAGAATCGCCAGGTTCTAGATCCCAAAACTCTTTTAATTTTTTGGGTCTGTTTAGTTTTGGTGTTGGTTTTTGTGGTGTTGTGAAATCGTTATTAGAAATAGCGTCTGAATAAGTAGGCATAATGTTATACTGGTACGATAGTTTTTTGTGGATGATAGTCGTGTATCTTATCTAAATGGAAAAACTCCCAAGCATATGATATGTTATCAATGTCTTTTTGATGGAAGTCTAAGTTAGATGGCGATGTATTTAGAAATGAACTAATGGTCACTCTATCACTATCATCAAACCAAGAGTCTTTCATAATAGGGTTATGAAAAAAATGACTTGGATATACTACGATGGTATTATAGCACATAGTTATAATATCTTCAAGCACCCAAGGACCGTAATCTTCTATCTGAAACCATGATGCGTTATCAGTTAGTGCATTAGATCCCATTTTAAAATAAAAATCTCTAAAAACTGCTTTATCATTATGACTAAAATCTAAAGTTGATTTCAATTGATTGAATGACCAGAACCCAGTTTGTACAGGATGTTCTGATTTTGTTATATTAATATTTGCTGCTATATGAACATCATGAATAAGTGGTACATTGTTATCAATATCTACATGAGGAAAGGCAGATTGTATTTGAGTCAATTTCATATTAGTATTGAAACAATTACCAAAGGTACAATCAGTAATAAAATCAGTCAGACCAAACAAAGGTGCTAAGGATTTTTTTATTGGTGTAGTAAACCACTCAAGAACTTCTGATTGTATATGAAAACTTTTACCTGGTCTAATATTGTTTGTAGAAAAATTATCATACCAGTATCCATTATCAAAAAAATCTTTAATGCTATCAGGAAATTTCCAATAATCTTGTGCAACCAATACAGGAATGTCTTGTTTACTTCCTAGTAATTTAAACTCCCATTTTAAATTGTTGACGACTGAGATTTCCTGCCAAGTATCAGTAACTGTTTTTACCATAATTAAAATTGTAATTTAGCAAATTTATTTTTCATTTGTTTTGCATCTTCTTTTATAGTTTCTTGTTCTTGTCCATTATCTATTAGTTCTCCACCTATGTTTTGTTCGCAGTCAAACAATCTCATCTTTGCCCTATCAATTCCTAGAACAAATCTTTTGTTAATAGTAGGATCATTATATCTATTCTTCAATTGTTTAACCATTATCTGATTCAATCCCTCTAATTCGTCAGTGCTGATAAGAGCGAACATGAGATCAGCAGTGGCAGGTAGACCAAAGGATTCTGAAGTATCAGTAAGGTCGATATCACTATTACCATAACCAGACCTAGTAGTTTGAGTAGCGGAAACAATCGGGACATTGTATTCAACTGCAAGTCCACGAAGGTCTTCTGCGATTGCTTTGATGTATGAATAGGAGTTAACATTTCCTAGTTTAGAGTAGCGACTTGACGCACATATATTTAAGTAATCTATGAATATAATGTCAGGTTTAAAAGATTTTTTAAGTGTTAACTCATTTAATAAAGTTTTAAAATGTCCTGTATGTGCTGATGCAGTAGGATATTCTTTTATAATCAATTGACCTTGTGTTTTCTCTGCTAGTTTTGTCACCTTGTTTTCAAAGATAACACGAGGTAAATCAGTAAGATCTCTTATGTTTACATCTAATAAATTTGCATCAATACGCTCTGCTATTTTTTCCTCTGCCATTTCCAGAGTGATGTATAAAACATTTTTTCCTTGGAGGAGGACAGAAGAGGCAAAGTGACACATAAACAAAGACTTTCCTACACCTGTACCTGCTAGAGCAATGTTAAGAGTTTTATTAGGAACTCCACCTTTTGTAATCTTATCAAAGAACTCTAGATCAAAAGGAATCTTTTCTTCTTTCTTATGATATGATTCGTATCTTGCTTCATAATCTTCAAGGTAATCATGTCCTACATGGTTATCAAAAGATACTGCTAAAGCATCTGATAATATATGTGGTATCTCACCTCTTCCTTTATTGGCATCTTGTCCATCTGCTATTTTTATAGAGGACATCAATGCTAAGTATATTGCTCTATCACGACACCATTTTTCTGTTGCATCTACTAACCAATTAGTGTCAGATGATTTAGATAATGTTTGATTTATATCTTTTATATCTTTATATTCTTGTTCTGTAATGTCTTCTCTATTCTGTATCTCTATATCTAATATCTCTTGTGTTGGACACTTATTATACTTTGCGATAAAATCTATTATCTCTTGACACAAAATCATTTCTGATCTTAGTTCAAAATAATCTAATTTTATAAAAGGAATTACTTTCCTAGCATACTCATCATTATGAATGAGGTTGCTTAGTATAGTAAGTTCAAGTTTTTCCATAGTTTAAGACAAAAGATATACTGACTCTCTTCATGTTTTCTTTGAAGGGTGTGACAGTATGAATAATATAAGATGGGAATAGGATTAATAATCCTGCAATAGGATATGTAAAGTAGGTATCGAATGTGTAAGGACTTGGTTTATCTCTATCTTTGATGAGTTTAGTCTTCTTACTATAGGAAGGATCATAGAGAACAATAGATCCTCCAGTTTGACCATCCCAAACACCAGGCATTAATGAAACATTCTTAGTATAATTGAAAACTAGTTTTTTGTCTACAATCATACCACATGGATAGTAAACACCTGTTAATGCTGCAGTGCCATGATGATGACTTAGATTAAAATCTCCTGCTTGATTTACATTTGCCCACAAGTTGCTACATTGTAGACCACCTTTGTACCCATGCATCTTGCAATAGGTATCGGATTGCTCTTCTATTATAACACTTAATTTCTTAAAACTATCATAATATTTTTCTTGATCATCAGCACTATGCCAACCTCCCATATTACTGCGAACCTGACCTTGCTGATCTTTGTCTAACTCATTCTGAATATCATCTATCAAAGCTTTGTTTAGATCATGATTCTCTTTCTCAAAATTGTATAACCCTATTGGTATAGGGAATACAGGAAGAGATTTAAGATCCATAACTAAACAATTTTTTAGATGCTTCGTCTAGTTTATTCATTACATCTTCAGTAAAATATTTCTCAGGATTTTTATATATTTCTTTAGCATATACTTTTTTACCATTCATCTCATATCTACCTGCTACATTTTTCCACATACCTGCCTCTTCGCCAAGATCTAAAAGACCGTAGTATCTATCAAGACCACGATCATCATAGAACAGACGAACTGTAACATCTTTATTCTCTTTGCTTAGACGAGATTTGTGTGTCTTAGCTTTGATAAGATTTCCGATGACATCTTTACCGTCTTTCTCTTTTTTCTTCGAGAGGTAAATAATGGTAGAAGCAGCGTACTTAAGGCCACTACCGCCACCCATTTCTTTTGTAGGGACATAAGCTCCAATAACATCATAAGTGTGGTTTGTAACGATCATAGGTATGTTTGCCTGTCCAAGCTTCAATGTCAACATTCTAAAAGCACCTTTAACAAGTTGTGATTTAGTCATGTCACGAACTTGCTTATCGTTTAGTGCATCGTCAATTTCCTTTTCGGTGGACAGCATACCAAGAGAGTCTAACACAAACATACATGGTTTGCGATCTTCTGTCTTGGACTTAAGATATATATCTACTGCTTTAAGTGCCTTTGATCTAAACTGCTCAATTGTTACAACATTGATAACAACTAAACGACTTGTATCTACCCCACGATCTTCGAGTAGAGACTTTGTGATACTGGATTCGGTATCAAAATATAAACAATAAGCGTTAGGATCGTTATCCAGAAAATTTTTAACAATAGCGAGAGAGAAAAAAGTTTTTCCAGTGCTAGACTCCCCAGCCACAGCAGTAATCTTGTTGCTAGATACACCACCAAATATACTCCCTGATACAAGTCCATTAAAAATGTACGAACCTGTGTCCACATATTTTTCAGTTTCGTCAATATCTGATGCGAGTTGTGTGTAGTCATCACCAATCTCTTTTACGATGTCTTTTAGAAAATCCATTATACAAAAAATGATTCAAGGTTTGCAGTTCTCTCAACTCTCCAACCGATAGAGTCAAGAATAATTCTCAAAGGTTCAAGAAAACTCTTATTGAATTGTAAGTCATGGTCAATGTATTTGTCAATACCCAATTCTTTAGGAAAGTCTTGAATAAATGATATCACATTTTCATGTATTTTGTTTGGTTTTTTAAGGTAGCAGAACTTAATCTTCTCACCATTACCAATTAACGAATACTTATTCGTCAATTTGTTTTGTTTAATGTAATGATTAAACAGTAGTGCACCACGCACATGAATAGGTGTGCCTTTTATATAGATCATGTTGTTTGATTTATATTTGGTCACATCAGAAACAGATCTTGGGAATGCTATTTCTTCTGGAGGCAACTTCCTAAACTTCTTACGACTGTCTTCGATGAATTTAATTACATCATCTTCAGTGCCATTCATCATCAACTTAAGTGCATCTTTAATCATTGTGCGACAAGGTGCAGGTGTTGATGACTTGACTGCCTCAATACCCATCATCTTTAGTTTAGGTTCGGTATATTGCACACCTTCGCTGTTCCATACATTTAAAATATATCTCTTCTTAGCAGTCCATATGCCCCTGTCAGCGATGTTCTCTCTCTTCATGAACATCTTTTGGTCATAGGCATTTACATACTCTGCTAGTTCTTTGTAGGACTGGTCGATGAAGGGTTCAAATTTCTCCTCACAAATTTTATCAAGAAATGAGACAATGCTTTCAGAATTTTTCTCCTTATCTTTGTAAATAACATCGACGAGAGGACCGAGGTTAAGATAGATAGAATCAGTATCACTAGCAATAACATAATCTTTGTCATTGGTCTTTAAGATTTTGTTGAGGTAAGCATTCATTTTGTTTTCTATCCAACGAATAGAAACTTGTCCAGATAAAGTAATCGCTTCTGCGTTTGCTAATTGATAATAGCGGAAGTATTGATTACCAATCGCACCATAGGCAGAGTTAAGAGATATCTTCTTTGCCATCTGGATGTTGTTACATCGAGCAATCTCTTTCTCAAGATCTTTAGTAGGAGTTTTCTCATATTCTTTCTTTGCTTTGATCATTCTCTTCTTGAAAATGACTCTTTCATTATACATCTTTTCCATCAACTCAGGCAAGAACCCTCTCTTGTCTTTGCGATACATTGCACCATTAGCACAAATAGAATTATCCTTATGCATTTCAAAAGTTATATTTTTTTCAAGTATATCTTTGACTGATACAGTAGGATGTTTGCTTTCTAATAATGTTTCTGGTGATATATTGTACTGCATAATCAAATGAGGATACAGACTGTTAAGGTCAAAGGATACCACCCAATCATACTTGCCAGGTATAGGTTCTTTTACATATGCACCTGCATATTTTTCATCCTTTTGTTCAGATAATTTAGGAGGAATAACAATATTTCTTTTCTTTAGATAATTGTAAATTATATTGTCCCACATGCGAACCTGATAGAACACATCATTGTAATTTACTTTGGCATCATATGCCATAGTCAATGCCAACTGAATAAGACCCATTTTGTCTTCTAGTTTATCAACTAGTTCCACATCGACAATGTTATATTCTACAAATTTTTGCCACCCATGAGTGTAGAAATCTTTGAATGTATCAAACTCAGAGTGATCTAGTTTTGTGTGTCCTAGTTCTACCTGTGCAATGTATTCTAGTCGGTAAGATTCTTGTGCTTTATATGTAAATTTCTTGTATAGATCTAGGTAATCTAATTGTGTGATACCACCTATATCATATACAACATGACGACGACCTTTGATGTAAAGTTCTTTTGGAGACACTAGACCCCAAGGGGACAATCTTCTAGCAGTTTTCTCACCTAGAACTCTATACAATCTTTTTGCGAGATATGGTATATCAAACATTTGTATGTTCCAACCAGTCACAATGTCTGGAGTATTTTTAATCCACCATTGTATAAAATCACTTAGTAAATCAAACTCATTATTAAATTGTTTGTAATATACATTCTCTTGCTTTAACTTAAACTTACCAATACCCCATGTAATAATCTCTTTTGTATTATAATCTTGCATAGAGATCAATAACATCTCTTGATCTGCTGCCTCTACATCAGGGAATCCATTCTCTGATCTAGTTTCAATATCCATCGTGTATAGACGAATCTTACTAACATCAAACTTAACTTCGTCTTGAGGATATTTGTCTGATATGTATTGGTAAATAAATCTTTCATTACCAAATACTTGGAAATTATCTACAAACTCATATTGTTTTATAAAATCTCTGGTTTCTCGCACAGTACCAGGTTTAATAGGTGCTACACTTTTACCATCGAGAGTTTTGTAATGTGTTTTTTTATTTGATGATACAAATAGGGTAGGTTGATAATCGTCACGGATCTGAAAATACTCGCCATTATCGTATCCACGGACGAGAAACTTGTCCCCGATCATGCAAACATTTGTATAAAACTTCAACTAATAACCTCTTGATATGCCTCCAACAATTCTGGTTGAGGATCTACAATTGTTAGTATAGCATCAGATGATATCATGCACTGGTGGTCTTGTGTCAGTTGTTTACCTGGCCACCTTTGTAATCTTTCTTTCCAATCTGTTCCTTCTTCAATTCTAAATTCAACAGGATCTGTCAATTGACAATCAGGTTCTCCTAATTCACTTTGTACTTCTCTAATTTTAGTAATTAAAACTTTAGAATCGTTTTTTAGAACGAGTAATTTTATGATAGGTGATGCCATTAGATTCTTCTTCCTGCAGTTAGGTCTTCATACATTGATCGTAAATCAGGTACAGGATCACATATTGTAGTGACTGTATTAGGATTTATAATGAATGTATCATCCTCTGATATTTCTAACCAAGTTTTTAATCCAACTTGTTTAGTTGTTGCTTTTGTGGCATTATTTTCTTCTAACAATTCCATTGCGTCTGTGTACACAATCTCAAATGGTTTTATGACCATATATTGTTTAGTATCACCATCCAAAACTTCTTTTATATCAGCAAGAAGTTGTGTACCGTCATTTAATATTCCAACTTTAATAGACATAATACCATCATGTAGTGTAGGGTGGGTGGTTGGATTCCTGTATACCAACAAGAGGAGGGCATTTCTACAGATTAGAAAAACTCCCCTGCCTACGACCTTCTTGGTTGAGAAGTTCTACTGTTGCCAGTAGCGAGCACCACCTCTGTCGCATCACCTTAACCAGCTATATGCCAGTAAGTTTATTCAGTCACACCCAATGTAACCGTCGTTACCCAGTTATTATAACATAAAAAATGGGGGTTTGCCAACCCCCAGAGAAATGTGTTTAAATCCAGTCTTTTCGTTCATGATGCTCTGGAACGATCTTACCTAATGTGACAGTTAATAAACCGTCTTCAAACACTACCTTCTTGACAACTGTATCGTCTGCGATAGTCCATGATCTAGTAAACGCTCTTTGTGCTAATCCCCTGTGAGTATAGTTCTCAGGTTCTTTTTTGTTTTCTTTGTTACCTTCTACAACTAGTTTACCATACTCTGTGTAAACCTTAACTTGTTTTTTAGAAAACCCTGCTAATGCTATTTCTAGTCTTGATTCAACATTACTAACATTAACCAAATTGTATGGTGGGTAACTAGTGTTAAAATCTGTTGTAAAGAATTGATCGAAATAATTATCTAATCCGATGCTATTCCTTGAAATGCGATCTATGATAGTTGGTAGATCGGCAGAATGATACTTCTGAATGTCCATAGTTCTCCTTATTAAGCGAGTGTAATTGTGTCCCCGAAGGCGACATTACTATTTAAACAGAAATATTATATATGGTCAATCGGTTATACCGACTAACTTGGTTCGGGTGTCCACCCAATCTTTTACATGGTAGTGAAAACCGCCCTTTTCTTGTACTGCTTTTGCTAAAGCATAATCATTCTGACCTTTCTCCATCATATCACCAAAGAAGTGTAACTCGTCAGTAGTTTGAAAGTCTCTAAGGATTTGACTTTTGTTTCTTCCTAGTGGTGCTAGGTCTAAACCTGTTTGTCCTCCTATCTGTACCTCTAGTTCTGGAAACTTTAGTCTAAGTCTTCTAGCAATTTCTTTTCTTTCATGGGTTAAGTTGTCCCATTTAACATACTCTTCTCTTTCTATAAAGCATGTATTTGCTCTACCCAGTATGCTAAAGTTTACACCGCCAGGTCTAACCTCTATATGAATTCCATTACGAATTGGAAACCTACTGAATAATAATTCATTTTCTAGGTGTCTTTTTACATCATCAGGCAATTCCCAATCGTCCCTATAGACATTCTTAGTGCCCTCATACACATCACTACCAGAACAATTATATACTCTGGTACATTTGTTATATAAACTTGGTGTGAGTTGTTCTAATGTCTTCTCTCTGTCACTACCTGTTACTAAGTAGACATCATGTTTTGTGGCAAAGTCATAGAAAAATGGTAAGAACTCACCATCAATTTCTTTTCTGGCGGGTGTGAGAGTCCCGTCAACATCAAAAATAAATTTTTTCAAATCAATCTTCCTCTGTTTTTTTTCTTCCTATATTGTACTTTGTTTCTAATATCCACTCGCCTTTGTCTTTATATGACAACACTTTTATTTGGTTTAATGGTGCAATGTCGGATATCTGATCGACATTTAATATACTAATGAGTCCCCAATCAGCAAGCAACTGAGAAATACGGTTCCTACGCTGAACATCATTAATAGTAAGGTTAGCTCTTTTTCCATCCAATGCAAATAGTTCTTTGAAGTGAACTATATAGTATCTTCCTTGTTTATGTAGGATATGACAACTTTGATAAAGTTTTTTTTCTTTTCTCGATGCTACACCAATTCTTGTCAAGGTTTCTCTAACCTTTAAAAAATCATCTGGTTCACTTAATGATACTTCTACCATCTTATCGGACGACCAATCAACGGTCGGTTCAGTCACTACACTCATTGTTTTAATTCATTGCGTAAAGTTATTTAGTAAATAATTCTCGCAAAAGGGCATTTGGATTTACCCTTTTTAAATAATCTATCTTTCCATTCTCCATTATCCATTGCCTCTTCTCGTTTTGTTTCATAAATTTCTAAGATTTCATCTATTATAGCATGATCTTCAATTCTTTGTAAGTCCACTTCTGCATTTAGATCAGGAGAATGAAAGGATAACCTGCATAGAGGATCACCTTTTCTGAACTTTACTGGTTTTGTTTTATCTACCACTTGAAATCCGATACTTGCCTTAGACGGCCATGTAGATAACTGTACCCAACCAGGAACCATAATCATATTATTATCCAAAGCAGTCATAGGATGATCATTTGCTTCTAACCACACATCATCATCTGATGTCCACAATAAAAAATGTGGTGTTGTTAAATGAAAGACTAAAGTATCTAAATGCTCTTGATTATGGTGTAAAAAATTTGAGTCTATTGGTTCATCAACTCTAAACTCATAGTCAATAGGTGATGATATTATAAAAGTTCTTTCGTTCCTATGATTAAAACATGGACACCTAGTATATGGCATGCCACTAGAGTCCTTAAACTCAGATTGTTTTATAATGTAATCGTCAGGTGAATCCTGACTCAAGTAATTAATTTTCATCAGTAAATAATTTTAGTTACACCCTTGTAATATAGTTCCATCTCATATTTTCTATGTAGATAATTTATATTTATTTTTTTCCCAGTGAGTTCTTCATAGACTTTTATAAATGTGCTCATCATGTGCCAATGTAATGGTGGAATATATGAAGGTGATAGACATACAAATATTTGATCAAACTTATAATCACCAAAATCATAATCCTCTTTGAATGACCAAGTAAAATTATCCAGATACTTGTGTCCATGCATTACATCAGTAAACTCTTCTGAGGTTACATTCATAATCCAATGAAAGGATTTTAATCTTTTCTGTGATTGTAAATAATATGCCCAGTTACCCTCTACTACTCTTTCATCCTCATCTATTTGTTTTATTTCTTCCTCTGTAGAATCCCTAGTATTGGTAAGTATATCACTATGATGATCTATATTAACTACTTCTATGTCGGTGTGTCCTTCTAAACCATATAAAATATTGTCATGATCATAACCAAAATGCACATCTTCGCAGTGTTTGAGTGCCCTTAAATATGTTCTTAAACAATAATCATAGTTGTCTATATCTATCTTATGAGATATGCTCTCAAATACCTCTGGCATTTTTGATTGATATTCTTTCCATTGGATTACTGCATGAGAATCTTTGTAATGCTCATGCATCCCACTAGTGTAAAACTCGTTAATTGCAGGTGCTGAAATAAAATCTAGATCAATACTTAGAATCTTCATTTTCTTCTTCAATTTCTAGTCCTTTAAAAACTAGAAGTGTCTCACCTGACTTAACATCTTCCATCTCAGGATGGATGTTTGTTTTTCTTTTCTTTCTGGGTTTGTCAAATTCATCTCTGACCATACCCATGCTTCTCCACATAAAGGCAAATGTTGCACCTGTTATTGCTGCAAACATTAACCCATACACAAAAACAAATAGGTCATTCATATTCTCCCACCTGTGTTTAACTTTTGTTTAATAAATTTTATTTGCTCTTTACTGAGAATTCTCATTGCTTGCAATGCTTTCTCATTACTGTATCTATAATACTTTTTAACTGCTTCTAAATCATCTATCTTATCTTTCCTTAACCAAGGAGCAAACCTTTTTCTTTTTCTCAAAGAATGTAATAAGAAATCATACTGCAACTTAGGGTCTAAGTTAGGATACTTATTCATCTCATTAGAAAACATTACACTATCTAATATCCCAGACAAACATTTGTTTACAATAAAAGCAGGATACTTAAGTGTAGGATCTTCCTCTAATAAATTTTCTTTTGTTAGATTAATTGATCTTAACCAGTCTTTAAGTTCCATTATTTGTAAACCTCCATAATACTGTAGTATACCACAACCCCAGACATAATACCACTAAGCATTAATAGGATACCAATAAGTCCAAATATATTAAGTTTAAATGGTGCTTTCTTTCTTTTCATAAGATGGTGGGATGTGATGGTCGTTCCAATGTCTGATATTACCACCAACAATAAAACAGTTAGTTACAACTAATTGTATCATAATAATCGTTCTAATAACACATATCCAATTATCATATTTTTTGGTTGTTCTATCGTTGAATGATCCTAAAGCATATTTCCAGACCTTCCAAAACTCACTCATAATTAAAAACTAATAATTCTTTTCGACCCTGTTGATCTTGCATATAATCACCAACAGATCTCATGGTATATGTGTGATCAAATTCTGCAGTATACCAATTCTTAAATCTGTCTCTTATCAATTGACTACTATTATATGATATCAACTGTGTTGCTGTAAACCCATCACATATTGTTGCAAAATCGTCATGACTAAATCTCTTATGTATTTCACCTTTCTTGCCATATAAATTATCTTTAATATCATATGGTGGATCTAAGTATATAAAAGTATCTTTACTATCAGATAACAATTCTGACCAGTTATAATTTGTAATGTTCCAGTTCTCAATTAATTTACCATACTGCGATAATTTTTCAATACCCCTACGAGAAAAATTAGACTCACTTGCTTGAGGTGAGAAAGAACTTGCCTCTGTTAGACCAGAGAAAGAACATTTATTTACAATATAAAATGCTGCAGCACGATCATGGTTAGATAATTCTTGATTGTTTATATCTTCCTTTGATTTTTTGAATAATTCTCTAGCAGTTTCTCTATCAGGATTTTCATTTTTATGTCTCAATAAAGTATCTTCCAATGCTTGACCATCATACTGCAACTCTTTCCAAAAATTAATTAAAGGTACATACAAATCATTTACCCATACTTTGAGATGAGGATACATCTTGGTAACATATAATGCTACAGAACCACCTCCTAAAAATGGTTCTCTATATTCTTTGTATGTGTTTAAATTTGGGAAGACTGTTGCTAATTTAGTACATGCTCTAGACTTTCCGCCAGGATATCTGAGAGGAGTTTTTAATGCTTTCATAGTGGTAGTTTCGCTTTAGATAATTTTCTTTTTACAGTGATAGAATGTAATCTACTTTTTCCAGTTGATATTTTAGTTGCCTCATCACGAGTCAATACATGCTCATTTCCATCAGCATCTAATCCAAAAAATATATCAAAATCAAATGGAACTTTTCTACATGTTTTTCCTTCCATACACTCATTATCTAGACTATAATTTCCTGACTTGTAACCAAAGATCCAACTGTTTCCATTAGGACTTATTTGACCACTAGTTTTTACTTGAACTTTCTTTGGTCGCTCATTAGGTTTGCAAATTAAGAAATCAAAATCACAGTTGTAATCAGGAGGACCCCAGAATACTGTATAATTATTTTCTTCTGCCCACATACATGCTCTCATGACACCTCTGCGTGTTTTTTCTACAGTAGTCATTCCTTCAAAAATTCCTACAAGACCTTTCTTTCCTAGACATTCTTCTCTAGTAATCATTTGAATTCACACTCTACGATGATTAGGTAATTTTCCTACAAATCCATATTCCTTATGTACTTTTGTCTCAGGAGATATGCCAGGAATTCTAACTTCATTAAAATACACCCACGGACCTGAGGAGTTATCT
>CETE01153488.1_pt1 | contig 15175 bp, 15 predicted proteins | sample 531241 | NCBI WGS metagenome assembly CETE01 (sample SAMEA2622336, study PRJEB7988) | marine metagenome | biome: marine biome (ENVO:00000447); feature: deep chlorophyll maximum layer (ENVO:xxxxxxxx); material: "saline water (ENVO:00002010), including plankton (ENVO:xxxxxxxx)" | depth 30 m
GGCAGATCAACTTACACAGAAGCTAAAGACTATGCTTCTGATAATGTATTTTATTTTCATGAAAACGTAAATGATCTGGTAAATTCATTTAAGTCAGCTACTTCATTTGATGGTTCTAAGATATTATACCTAAGAGGTCATGATGTTACCGTTGACCTCAAATCAATTTTTCGAGGTAAAAGTATCGAAATCGATGATTGTGTTGAATATGTAGCAAGAGAAAAGATTTTTTTTAATAAGGAAGTATTACGGGAGTTTAATTCAGGCAAACAAACATCTATCATAATTTTTTCATCTAGAACCGCAGAAATTTTTTTGAAGGCCTTAAAGAAATATAATTTAGGTAATAAAACGTCAATAATTATGGCATATTGTATATCAAAGAATATTGCGTCGATGCTGCAAGTTGAAGGGATTCGATCAAAAACTTTGACTGAGCCAACTGAAGATGCAATTTTAGATTTATTGTAAGATAATATTTTGTATTTCATGAATACTAATACTCGAAAAAAACAGATAAAACCAAAGGTTACCATTGATGAAAAAGAGGGCAGAGGATCCAACACCAAGGCAACCACGAAAAGATTTACCCTTCCAAAGATTAAAATAAATAGGAAGTTATATATTGGTTTCGGATTTTTTTTAATTATTGCATTACCGTTTTACCTCTTTTTCAAATCGAGCCCAAACTTAGCCAACTTCACGATATTAAAAAATGAGGTTATTTCAGAACAAAATAAAAAAATTGATAAAATCGAGACTCAAATAAGTAACAATAATCAATTACTTCAGGATCTTGAAAAAAAAGATCAGGTATTGATCAGATTGGAGAGTCAAATAATAGAGCTGAGTGAAATGCTTAAGTTGGTTTCAGAAAAAAACGACATTATTTCAAATACAAACAATCAACTTATGCAATTTATCAATTCTGAAAACCAGAAAAAATTAGAAATACAAGAAAGTGCGTTGCCAACCGACGAGCTCTATAAGGATAATATTCAATTATTGGAGAAATCAATAAACTCCGAGCTGATTTCAAGTGGATCAAAAGAACAAATCTTTGAGTCACAGGTAAAAGAACGGGGTAACAATTTAGCGAGTGATAAAAATAAAAAGGATATTGCAACGATAATTATAAGTAGAATCGAAAAGAATGTTGCTAATAAAAAAGAATTTCGAAACGAAGTGGACTTGCTGGTAAGTATTGGTAATGATGGTGAAGCCGTCAGCAATCTGATGGGACTATCCGATAAAACTATTTCTACACCCAATGAACTAGTGTTTGAGTTAGAATTGTTGCTTAAAGAGGATATTATTTTATACAAGGGAGAAAGCGGTATAAGGTCAAAAATTTTTAGTGTTTTAGAAAATCAAATTTCTATCAAGAGAAAAAATAAGAGCCAAGAAGATGATGTGATTGAGGAAATCAAAGCAAGTATTTATAATGATAACCTTGATGAGGTTGTAGATGTAATAAAAGATCTGAATTTCAACGGGGACACTGAGGCATTGCTCACTAATATCAGTAACCGCACTTTATATTTAAACGAAATAAAGCTACTAAAAGAAATGTATGATCTTAGTTAACTTATCTATGGCACTGTATTAAAATGATCAAAATCTTTATAATTTTATTTGCAATAATCGCAATGATATATTCCTTTAATTGGCTAGCCTCATTCTCAGGGGAAGTCCTCTTTATAATAGGTGATTATGAAGTAAAAATTTCTCCAATATTTTTCATCATTTCATCAGTGACTATAATTATAGTGTCAATATTACTATGGTTATCTTTTTTGTATATTTATAAATTGCCAAGGAAATTACAATCGATTAAAGAGTCAAGATCTAACGAAAAGGTGCAGAATGCAATAATGAATGGACTTGTTCATGCATCTGCAGGTAATGTAAACGCTGCCGAGATCGAAATTAAAAAAATCGATAAGATAAAAAAAAATACATCAGATATTATGGTCTTGTTGCTAAAAGCACAAAATGCAAGTTTGAAAAAGGATAATGTTGCACTCAATAGAATTTTTCAGCAAATGGGTAAAATCGAGACTACAAAGATGCTCAGTTATAGAGGATTATACACACTCTCAAAGAGCTCAAAAAATCCTCAAAAGTCAATAGAGTTATTAAAGGACGCTGAGACATATAATAGCTCGGAGCCTTGGGTCATCGATGAGCTACTGAAATGCTACCTAATTACCCAAAATTGGAAAAGTGCTAGTGAAATTCTTGATAAGAAACTAGCTCACAAATTAACTTCACGAAAAATATATAATTTACATAAATCGATTGTTTTAACTGCGCATGCGCTTTTATTAGAGGAACAGAATCCATCAGAGTCCTTAAGTTTGGCACTTGATGCAATTAAACTTCATAAAAGTCAGATCATTGCAGCGCTTACAGCTGCACGTATTTTATCTGAGCAGGGAGAGAGAGCGAAAGCCGAGAAGATAATTTATGATATATGGAAGTCAGCGCAGCATGAAGACCTTGCTTATCTTTTAAGTTATGTGAGTCCAGGTACATCACCGAAACAAAGAGTTGATAAAATTGAAGGATTAATCAAGAAAACAAAAATTTCAGGCATAGAAGGGGATGTTGCTTTATGCAGAGCTTATATGGACGCGAAAAATTTTGATAAGGCAAAACAAGTTATTGAAAAATATATCAATGACAATACCAGCAGACGAATCTATGAACTCTTGGCTGAGATTGACTCTAATATATCTAAGGGGAATGCAAAATCACGGGAGTGGTTGAAAAAAGCCATGAATGCCAGTTATGATACAAACTGGAGTGCAGAGGATTTCACATCGGATGTCTGGTTGCCATGCATACCTGATACAGGTGAAATTAAATCTTTTGAATGGGGGGATCATAGAATAAAATCACTGGATGTAGACAACGCTTATATAAGCAATTTTATGAGAAGTAAGATGCTTCCAGGATATAGACCATTCCAAGAGTTCCAAGAAAATAATGCAGATGATAATATCATCGAAGTCACAGAAATAGTTGAGGAAAAAGATAGCAAAATTAAATCAGGAAAAGTAGATAAAAAAGATAAAGCGATAAAAAAACCTACAATTTCTGAAGAAATAGCTATTCCAGATGACCCTGGCGTCACCCATGAAGAAGATATTCACGAGCCATAAATCTTTACAAATCTTAAGAAAGTATATTAGTATTTAATTAATGGAGTATTTGATCCATGGCACCCGTTGATTTAGTGAAAAGGAATAAAAAATGAAGTATAATTTATTAGGAAATTCAGGTCTGAAAGTATCTAATTTATCAATTGGGACGATGAATTATGGGAAAGGTGACCCGTCTCAACCTCTATTTTCTCTGGGAACAAAAGAGGCAAAAAGGAATATTGATTTTTGTATAGACGAGGGAATAAATTTCATCGATACATCTGACGGGTATGCAAAAGGGGCATCAGAAGAAATCCTTGGTGAAGCAATAAAGGGAAAGAGGGATAATTTAATTATCGCCTCTAAAGTTTGGAATCCAATGGGAGATGGTCCAAATGATCTCGGTCTTTCTAGGCATCACATAATATCAGCCTGCGAGGCAAGTCTGAAAAGGTTACAGACAGATAGATTGGATGTATATCTAGCTCATAAGTGGGATGGAATGACACCCATAGATGAGATTGCAGAAGCATTTGATAGCCTCGTGAGAACAGGTAAGGTTCGATACATTGGCTGCTCCAATTTTTCAGGATGGCACCTAATGAAAGCGTTAGCTGCTGCTGATAAGAGTCACCGACAAAGATTCATATGCCAACAAATACACTACTCATTACAAGCGAGAGAGGCTGAAAATGAGTTAATCCCCATTGGTATATCTGAGAAAATTGGTACAATCGTCTGGAGTCCACTTGCTGGAGGGTTGCTAACTGGTAAGTTTAGAAGAGGAGAGTCTGGCCCCTCTGGTACAAGACATTTTGAGAGGAAATGGAAAAACCCACCAATTTATGATGAAGAGAAACTGTATGATATAATTGATGTAATCATTGAAATATCTCTGCAAAGATCGATCCCACCATCGCAAGTATCACTTGCTTGGTTATTGAGCAGACCAACTGTTGCATCTCTGACTGTTGGTGGAAGGAACGAAGAGCAATTTAAAGAGAATATACCTGCATCTGATCTAATTCTAACAGATGAAGAATTGAATAAGCTCAATGAGGTTAGTCGGCCAAATTTACTTTATCCCTATTGGCATCAGCAATTTATGGGTAAGGAAAGATTTTCTGAAGCAGATTTAGGTTTACATAAGTGGCATTCAGGATATTGATCTGGACAATAGAAGAAAGTAATTTCTTACAATTGGATTAAACCTTACAAGTCATGTCCTGCCCACAGCACATTGGAGACTTTATCTTTCCATGGCCTTCAGGGCATTCTGCAATATGAACATTACTTCCATCTGGCTTAACAATTGTGCTATGTGTTAGCTCTTGATCACATTGACCGCAGGTCATAGAACCGACACTCATTCCACACTCTTCACATAAATATTTAGTCATAATAAATCCCTGTTAAATTTTATTTTAAAAAAATCTATTCAAATATATCACCTATTCTTCTACTGGTCCTCCCCCATCTTTCCAGCCAGAAAAACCACCAACATTTGATACAGATTCATATCCCATTTCAATAAGAGTCCGACCGGTCAATGCTGCCATGCCACCTGCACCACAAACGAGTACAATATCCGCATCTTTTTGCAACGCTATGTTGTGATGTGGTGTGCTTGGGTCTGCGGCAAATTCAATGAATCCTCGAGGAATACGCAGCGCGCCTTTTATTGTTCCCGATTTATTTATTTCTAGGCCATCGCGAACATCAATAAAGACCGATTTACCTTCTTTATGCTTTTCTATGCCCTCTGTAATATCTATTTTTGGGACAATCTTGTTAGCCGCTTCAAGTTCTGAACTTGCTGTTTTCATTACTAATTCCTCTCAATCTTCCAAATAAATTATTTCAATAATAAATCAAAAAAATTACTAAGCCAAGTTTTTACATGATTATCATGCATATACCGGCCTTCAAAATGCTTTTCCCTTTGCTGCGCCCCATTCAAGGTAAGTCTGTGTTCAGCTTTGACTAGCCATCGATTAACCATAGCCAATGTAAGCTCACTATGAAACTGTATGCCATAAGCACGTTCTGAGTATTGAAAAGCTTGTGGTTCTTCACCTTGACCGATGGCTAAGATTTTTGCATCGTCAGGTGGTTGCATCCATTCTCGATGCCATTGGTGAACAAAGGGTGGCCAATCAATAATTTTCTTACCATATGCAGTAGGTTTTATTGGGTAGTAACCAATTTCAACATGATTTTTTTTCTTTACAGACCCTCCAATACTGCAAGCCAATAATTGCGCGCCAAGACAAATACCAAGAAAGGGTATATTCTCTTTCAGTGGGAGCTGGATCCAATCTTTTTCATAATGAATAAAGTCATCTTTATCACTTGCACTCATTGGGCCACCAAACATTATGGCCGCTGCATACTCACCCTCCAGAGTTTCAGGCAATTTATCTCCAAGAGCAGGTGTCTTTGTGACTAAATTATAACCCCTTGATTTTAGCAAAGTTCCAATTCTGCCTGGGGTAGATGTAACTTGGTGAAGTATAATAAGTACCTTATTACTCATATCTTGCTTAAGAAATCTTTTTTGATTTGAACTCTTTCACGTGTACCTATTCCAATTAATTCAGCAACCCGCCAAACGAGGTTATTTTCATAGGGATCAAAATTTTCGTCTGTTATGATGATTTGCCACATCATATCAATAATTTTTTTTCTATCATTCAGGTCAAGTTCTTTCTTAATCACGTTTGTGTATGCGTATAGATCAGTGGCATTTTCCTCCTCTTTTATTGCTATTTCCAGGAGTGATTGAGCGTCATCAGCATTGAGATCAAAATATGATTGCAGCAAGTCTAATATTTTTTTTTCTTCTAGAATATGGAATTCATCGTCAATTTTTGCAGTGCGGACTAATATCTTTGATATTGCAGTTTGGAGGTTGCCTGCTTGAAATGATGGAGTTTCCGGTTTAGGGCTATCTTTCTTAAAAAGATTTTTTAAAAAATTCATATCTATTCCATTTCGTTAAAACATATTTATAAGATATAAATATATTATATTTAATATACATAAACAAAAAAATAAGCATAAGATCATGAATTCCATAAATGAAACTAATTTAAAGTTGGGTATTATTGGCTATCCATTATCACACACTCTATCTCCCCAAATACACGAATATTGGTTTAAATTACACAGGATATCTGGAACTTATGAAATACTTGAGGTTGATGATGTTGGTCTTGATCGCATATTTTGCGATAATATACATCAGTACAGAGGCCTAAACGTAACAATACCCTATAAAGTCAGGGTTTTTGATTATGTGGATGAGGTTAGTGATAGTGCAAGGGTAGTTGGGGCCATAAATTGTATAACTGTAGAGGATAAAAAGCTTATTGGGTCGAACACAGACGCTGATGGATTTATGAATGGTCTACTAGCATTCAATGGAGATCTTGATTTCACAAATATGAATGTTTTGGTAATTGGCGCCGGCGGGGCGGCCAGAGCTGTAATTCATTCTTTTTTGATGAAATCAACTGGTCAAATTACAGTAATAAACAGATCATCGGATCGCCTTGCGTCATTAGAAAAGGTTTTTAATAATCAGATCCACTGCATGGACTGGAAGAAATTAAATGACAGTATTTCACAGTTTAATCTTATAATTAACTGTACAAGTCAGGGAATGAAGGGTGAAAATGATTTTTCATTAGACTTTACCTCAATACAGAAAGGCTTATCTGTTATTGATTTAGTCTACAATCCATTAGAAACAAAATTATTAATTGATGCCAAGCGTCATGGATGTAAAATTTTAAACGGCATACCAATGTTATTGAGCCAAGCTGCGCTATCATGGAAACTTTGGTTGGATATAAAACCAGATATTACGGATGATATAATCCGATTTGTCGAAGATAAGATATAATATTGGTCTGATTATACTAAGTTTTTATATTTATTACCCAGTGAGTTCTCAACTCTTAAAGCTATTGAGAGTAATTTTATTTCATTAAATGCCGGCGCTATTAATTGTAGACCAATTGGTATTCCACATCTATCAAGCGCTATGGGAATTGTTATAGCACATAAACCAAGAAGATTTACGGGTGAAGTATTTCGGAGCATTAAGCCATTAGCCTCTGAGTATTTTTTTGAGTCCTTTAAATATGATGCTATTGGTGCTGTTATTGGTACAGTTGGTGTTATAATTACATCAAATTCATCAAACTTTTTATTTATAGAATGACTCATTACCTCAAGATCATTTTTTCGCTCTAAATACTCCATCGCAGAAAATGAGCCCATATCTTTAATACGAAAGGCGACATTTGGATCTAATGTTGCTTTTAGTTCCTTCATCTCACCATTTATAAATGATGCAAACTCTGCTGCAGCTAGGCCGCCTTTTGTAAATAAGTAATATGAGTCATCAATTTCATGTAGTTCATTTACTTTCTTATATTTATCATTTTTCTCAATCTTTTTTATTGCAGCATTTATCTCACTACTTATTTGGTCATCGGTCTTATCGAAGAACCAATCGTATACTGTAAATGTGAAATCAATCTCAGGGTCAATGTTCAGCTGTTTGTCTTTATTGTTATACAAACTTGTTTTATCCAGTTCTTTAAAGGCATAGATGCAGTCATCGACTGTATGGGTAAGTATGCCTGGAGTATCAAAGCTGCTACTCAGCGGAACAATCCCCTCTGTCGACCATCTATTTTTTGTTGTTTTTAGTCCCACATTTCCAGTCACAGAAGCTGGTATTCTTACAGAGCCAGCAGTATCAGTACCCAATGCAAGGGCTGCAGTTCCTGTACATAAACTGACACCGGCGCCCGAGCTAGAACCACCTGGAACTCGATGGTCTGTCTCATCCCAAGGATTTATTGGTGTTCCCCAATGTGGGTTCATCCCAACGCCACCAAAGGCGAATTCAACGGTATGTGTTTTTCCTGTAATTAGTGAGTGATGGGATGTCAGGGTATTGATAATTGGTCCTTGTGCTTCCCACTTACACGGGAGCTCTTTTGGAGTTCCGGCTCTTGTCTTATATCCATTGACACCATAAAGATCTTTTATTGATACAGGAACCCCTAGAAATGCAGAATGATTGCTATCAATCTTGCTAATTGCAGATGCCAAGTTCTCAATATTGGCATTATTAAATTCTACAAATGCGCTCTTACTAGCTTCACTATGATTATAATTTTCTATTACCTCTTCAGCAATTTCAAATATTGAAGTTTCGCCAGATAATAAATCAGTATGAAATTCTTTGATCGATTTATTATGCAAAATATTTTTTTTCATTTCCCTTTATTACTCTTTTAGATAATATGTATCAAACTTATAACATAATTGAATTTTTAAAGGTAATCAAAATGTCTCACAGTGTAATTGATACACCTAAACTAGGTGATAGTCCAAACAGGTATGGTCCAACTTCTGCACGAAACGTATCTACCCGTAAAATAGATATGGACTCAATTGTAATCGATACTCACGCCCATGTACTAATACCGGAAGCCCATGATTTTATAAGTCCCTTGTACAATTTGGGGGACATTCCATTTGTACATGACTCCAGCCCAGAGACACTTGAAATTCAACAGATTCAGGATACCGATAGGACGGTTGCATTATCCAGCATTCCGGATCGTCTTCAAGTTTTAGAAACGCAAGGTATTGATAAACAGGTTATCGCTTCTGTTCCGAACCAATGTTACTATATGGCCAGAGGAGAGGACGCGAATAAAGTATCGCGAATAGTTAATGATGGCATGATGAAGTGGGTTGATGCTCACCCAGACAAATTTGTAGGTCTTGGAACCGTTCCACTACAAGAGTTGGACATTGCCTTAGATACACTTGATTATATAAAGAAAGAGACAAATCTTAAGGGTTTGCAGATCCTGACAAATGTAAACGGCATGGAAATATCTGATGACTCATTAGATAAATTCTGGGCAAAAGTTGAAGAATATGATCTTGCAGTAATGCTACACCCATTAGGCTTTTCCCATGGGAAGAGATTTGGTAACTACTACTTTACCAATGTAATTGGTAACCCATTGGATACGACCGTTGCCTTACATTACATTATTTTTAATGGACTTCTCGAAAGATACAAAAATCTAAAAATATTAGGAGTTCATGGGGGAGGATTTTTACCTGCATACTCCGGTCGAATTGACCATTCATGGGGAGCACGGAAGGACTCTTATGGTAATTTACCTAATCCTCCAACGAGCTATTTGAAGAAGTTGTATTTTGATACAACTGTGTTCACGAATGAGCAGCTCGAGTATCTGGTCAACAATTATGGGGATGACCATGTTGTCCTTGGAACAGACTATCCATATGACATGGCAGAGTATTTTCCGGTTCAGCACATTGTAGATAGTAACTTGACTGATGCACAAAAGAAAAATGTCGTCGGACAGACCGCATTAAAGTTGTTTAATATAGAATAAAATTAAATACTTGTCAGCTTCCTGTCTTTTTCATTGGATGCTTTTGCAGTTTCGCCTTTAGCATACTTTCCAGTTAGCTGAGGTGTATGCGCACCTTCAAGTCCTCGTTCTTCAATATGGGTTTTTCTGGTAACTCGTTCCCAAGTTCTTTTCAGGGGATCTCTAACATTGAAATTGAGTGTTCCAATTTGCTCTATTTCTAATTCAATTTTATCACCATCCATGAATGGATTAAGTCCCCGATGGTTTGTACCTGTGGCTATAATATCTCCAGGCTCTAATGTGTGTATTGAGCTTAACCATGAAATACATTTTGGAATTTTATGCGCCATATCGTCTGTATTAAAGTTTTGCATTACCACACCGTTATTTCTTAAAACTATTTGTAGGTTTTGAGGGTCATCTATTTCATCTTTGGTAACTAAACATGGTCCAATTGGTGTATATGTTGCTCGTGATTTCATCTGAAAGAAAAAGTTTGATGCAATAAGGCCTCTTGCAGATCCATCAATTATATTTGTGTAGCCGAAAACATAATCCATTGCGCGCTCTTCACTAACATTTTCTGCCCTTTTTCCTATAACAAGTGCCAGCTCAGCTTCCCCCTCAAATATTGATGCTGGTATGTCTGTTAACTCCATTGTATCTCCGTCACCGATAACTGTATTTGTTGCTTTATGGAAAGCATTGATTGGAGCAGGCTCAGACCTTGTGCCATCTTCCATGTAATTTACAGCCATACAATCAATATTATTTGGACGTGGGCAGGGACTCCTTAATTGCACCTCATTACTAGAAATGCCATCATTTGCTGCTACAAATTCTTCCAAAGAAGCTTTATACCTGTCATAATTTTCTATTAAACCATTAATCAGGTCTCTACTATCTCTCGCCGGTATATCGGATAAATGCTCTGTAACATCAACAACGCTTTCTCTCTTTAAAACCCCTAACCTGAAGTCATTAAAATATACAAATCTCATTTTATCTCCCTAATCTAACTTTTATATTATCAAATCTTCACTCGTAACGTCCCCCAGATAGACATATCCAGTTTCTTCGACGCTTCCTGAGCCAATATACAAACCAACAGCATGAATTGGGTTAGTTTCACTCGTGTTGTAAAGCCAATGCTCGACACCTTTGGGTATGTAATGAAAATGTCCAGCTTCAATATATGTTTTTTCACCACCAGCCCCTGCAATACCCTTGCCTGATACAATATAATAGATTTCCTCACAATTTGTATGCATATGTTTTTTATGAATTGCACCTGGCATGAATTTAGCATTAAAGACTGTTGTGGTTGAGCCATTTTTTTTACTTATTGGAAGGCGAAAATCTGTTATTGACCATCCATCACCTTCATCCATCTTTTCGGGCTCTATTTCGTCAATATGAACTAATATACCTTCATTGAAACCAGACCTTTCTTTTTTCAAATCCTCTTCTGTGACAGGACCGCAATATTCATAACCAGTATCTTCAACATCTTTTGCGCCAATGTAAAATCCAATAACTTCAGCATCTGAGTCAGTTGTTTCATTGTGGAAGAAGTGTTCTGAGTTTTTTGGCATAACTCTGAAATGTCCAGCTCTAACATTTGTTCTCTCATTACCTTGCCCTACAACGCCATGTCCTTTCAGATACATCGCTATTTCAGGGCATCGAGAGTGTAGATGCTTACTGTGTGTAGAGCCTGGTTTGAATATTGAGTGAAAAACAGTTGTGGACGATCCTGATTCACCTGTTATTGGTAGTCTGAATTCAGATATGTTCCACCCGTTTTTTTCTTCCATTTTTGATATTGGAACATCGTTTATATGAACTGGGGGGTATTTCATGCATTACTCCTTTAAAAAAGATACTTAACGATAATTGATATTAGCCATCCATAGACAAGAGCTCCGAGGATCGCGCCGTATATTAAGAATTGTATTGGTCCTGGAATTTCTCCTTTTCCTTTGTAGAGAAATAATGATAAATGAATAATACCCAATATTGCGCCCAGAATATACCATTTGTAAGTAAATATAAAATCCATTAAATAACAACAAATTCATTTGCGATTATAACCCATATCGATAATAGCACGCCACCAATAATTGTAAACAGACCGTTCCAGTTCAAGCCTGCATAATGAGGTGTCACACGGCCTAATTTAGCAATTAATAGAGTTGATGCTGTAAAAGGCGAGCTTATCCCTGTTATTGCCCAACCCGCACACAGAGCTACAATGATACTATTTGGAGGGATCCCCATTATTTCTGCAGACGGAATTAGTGGCCCAATCATATATACAGCAAGTATGGGATTCATTCCAATTTGTCCACATACGGGCATAATCCATACAATAGCGATGAGTATTATAGGAGCTGGGATGCCGTTTAAAAAGCTTATGCTCTCTCCCGCAAAGTGATTAATTAGGCTTGATCCCATTATCCCAATAAATGCAGCCATGATCAGCACAATGAGCTCTTGCTTGTAATTATAGATATCTTCATTTATAAACTCATCAACTCTGTGCGCAGTGTTATAGATTATTTTCTTTGTGTTACCTGTATTTTGATATGCAATCCAAATTATACTGTAAATAGGCACCACAAACATAACAACTGGTACCGCGTTAAGATCGGTATAATTCATGAGAGTAAAGATAATACCCAGTAGAGTGATAAAAATAAAAGCTAATGGTATCAAAGTATGCCATGTACCTGAAGTTTTCAGGTCTGGAATTTGCATTCTTGATTTAACCTTCCGGGTCGCTACGTAGTCAAGAAACCAGCCAACAGTTATCAGAATTATAGCACTAATAATGCAAGATAGAGCAGCGCCAGTCCACGTTGTATTTGGAATAACGGACGTTGTTATGGCTATTGAGAATGTAAGGGGAGACCAACATGTCATGGCCACAAAACCTCGCTGAACCGCCAGAAGCATCGCTTTTCTATTTAATGCTCGAGAGTCGGGGTCTTTTATCTCACTACTGCCTTTCTCAGCCAGGCTACCAAGCAAAGATATCGAGCCAAAACTAAGTATAACACCAAACATATGTCCTCCGAATGTTAGTGTAAGGTATCTTAACGAAGTTTTTTGTTCAGCCAGATACCGGCCACACTTTTCCATCGCTGGTGACGATGAGGCAGCTTTCCTCAAACAGCAAAGCGATAAAAAAAAGGTTGCGACAAAAGTTGATTTTGTGAGAGCCTCTATAGATACCATGGTCCAGTCTGGTAGTACAAGAATAGAAACGGTAGTCAAAATAGAGCCAAGGGCTATAAATAATTTTCTCGAGAGGGATAGATCATTTAGAGACATTGAGAGGTATAACAAGATTAAAAGAGCCGATATTAAATAAGAAATATAGGACCCTGACCACTCAGCCATTATGACAGATACCATCACGATTGGCATAATGAGTGTGGTTATGGTTCTAAACTTTGGCTCAGTATTCTGGTAGCTGTTAAATATATTCATCTATTTTTCATGCAGACTTAACAAATACGAAATTTAATACGATAATTGTTATTAAAGCAAGAGTTGTTGTCGTTAGCTGGGCGACACTAAAAACAAATGATGATGTCATATGAATGTTAGCAAGCGTGATGGTTATCAATGCACCCCAACCAAAGTGAAGAAACCCACCCAGGGCGGATGCTGAGCCTGCAACTTCTGGTTTAACCGAATTGAGTGCCGCCGCGTAGCAATTGCCAAGCAAAAGTCCTGTTCCAAAATTCGAAATTGCAAATGCGATCAGAACTGGAAGAGGCGTTTGCACTTCACTTATTCCGAAAAATAACTGCAGAATTCCACCTGAGCAGCTGAATACTCCGCCAATAATTACAATTTGGTCAACAGTAATGTAATCCAACATTTTTCTTGAAATAAAAGTCGCAAGAACAAAAAGGGATGGCATAATCATGACATAAAAACCAAAAATTTCAGGGGAAACACCCATAATAACAATAAAAATAATTGGAGATGCCACGACATATGCCTGCATGGCTCCGCTAGCAAATGCGACGATCATGCTGTAGGACGTAAACTTTATATTTTTTAATAAATCTCTGTAGTTAGTTAGAAGAGTTCTTATTTTTGGTGGATCTCGCATCTCTTTTGGAAGTGTTTCTTTCAAACTGAAGAAAATAAGTACTAAAACAATCGAACCCGTGAGTGAGGTGAAAAGAAATGTAGCCCTCCAATCAAACCAACCTGTTAAAAAGCCACCGATAAAGGGGGCTAGTATTGGTCCAATTGCCATTGCAATTGCAACATATGACATTGCTTTTGCCGCAGCTAAGCCTTCTGAGGTGTCTCTAATTATTGCTCTGCTAATTACCAGTGTGGAACATGCCCCCGTGGCCTGCGCAACCCGGCAAAGCAAGAGAGTGTTAATATCATCTGCATTGGCGCATAAGTAGCTTGCGATCGTAAAAAGCAATATTCCTAACAAAACAATTGGTTTTCTACCGAATTTATCAGATAGCGGCCCAATTATTAGTTGGGTTGAAGCAAATGCCGCGAGATAGACAGGCACCATTGTTTGAACAATGGATCTTGGTATATTTAATTCAGCAGCAATTGACGGGAGGCCGGGTAAGAAAATTGTAGAAGCAATTTGCCCAGCAAACAGCATAGTAAATAATACAGACATAGGGGCATCTTGTTTAATTTTTCTCCCGCTTATCATGCTCCAATTTCCCTATTTTTTGTATATAACCATGCTTGAGTCAAAATTACTGCCAATACTCCAACAAGTCCGACAAAAATAAACGTTTCGGTAATTCCAAAGACGTCGGAAAATATTCCATTTAATATTGAGCCAAGACCACTGCCACCAATTGCGGTTGCCAGCCAAAGACTCGCAACCCTTGCTCTGTAAGTATCGGTTAACTGCATTTGCACAGTTGATTGCATATCAATAGCAACATTTGTAACACATGCTCCACTTATAAAAGCAGCCAGAATTGCTAAATACCAATCATCAACATAGCCAAGCATCGTAACAAATAATAAACCTAAAATAAGAGAAATCCTTGCAATAGTTGGTATACCATTATCGTTATAAGTTTTTTTTCTTGATGCAATTAAAAATGAAGAAATTAAAGCTCCAGCTCCGGCTGCAGCCATAATTTGACCAAGACCTTCAACACCCATATTGAATTTTCCATCAGCCAATGCAGGAAGTAATTCATGGCACCCTCGAATGATGACCGATGAGATGAATGTTAAAACTATGCACTCAAAAATAATGGCGTTTCTGTGTGCAAATCTGGCTCCATCTATCAGTTCTGAAATAAAGTTTGACTCTTTCTTTGTACTCTCACCTTGCTTCGGTGTTAACACAATCATTGGTAAAGTTATCAATGCTGGCAGGAAAAAGAATGAAGAAAACAAGATGGTATATTTCGTTCCAATTAAACCAATGAGGATACCTCCAACACTTGGTCCAATAATTCTTGCAATTTGAAAGTTCATTGCATTAAAGGCAACTGCATTTGCAATTGTTGGTTTATCAACGATGCGGGGTACGATTGTCTGCCGAGCAGAGCCTTGTGCACTATT
>CETE01018318.1_pt1 | contig 15170 bp, 18 predicted proteins | sample 531241 | NCBI WGS metagenome assembly CETE01 (sample SAMEA2622336, study PRJEB7988) | marine metagenome | biome: marine biome (ENVO:00000447); feature: deep chlorophyll maximum layer (ENVO:xxxxxxxx); material: "saline water (ENVO:00002010), including plankton (ENVO:xxxxxxxx)" | depth 30 m
AAAATACTAATCCAATAAAAATTTATTTATATTATCTTTGAGCAAATTAGACTTATTTTTTGTTGATTCAGTAAATGGTTTAGCTTCACTTTTTTCTCTAAACATCCAGGAACCTGGGGTGCTAGGGGACGTGACTACATCCCAACAGATTATTTCAAAGTCGTCTTGAACTATATGGTCACCGTTGATTTGTTTAAGAGAACCAACACCTCTAGATGAAACACCAATCATAATATTATTTCTAATTAGATTAGCAACCTCGTCACCTTTAGTTGATACAATACCATAATTAATGTATCCTGGGGTCATTAGAATTTCCATTTTACCCATAAGTGTTTTACCTTCCCACCAAGTTTCTATAATATTATGTGATATTCTATCACCAGCAATTATAGAAGATTCTGGATGGTCTAATTCACCTACGGCCCTTCTTTCCTTAATTAGGTCTTGATATCTTTCTACTTCCCTCTCTAATATTTCTTTTGGGTATATCCTACCATTCCTGTTTTTAACCCCCCACTTTTGCAATACTACATATAGTACTAGTGGTTCGGCCATTATGGGTTGTCCTTTATCTAGTTTTTTAATTTCACTAATAAAAGCCTTGTTTCTAGAATCTTCTGGAGAAATGTATCCAGCATCTTGCTCTATTAAGTAACCAAATCCACTTTGACCAGGTTTTAAGATTTTAATTTCAGACATACTTTTCTTTTATTATAAATATGTCTATTAAAAATAAAAACCCAGCTTTATTAATAAAAGTATGGTTAATTTTTAATTTTTAGTTTTATGAAAAGAAAAATAAATATTTTTATCCAAAACAGTATCAGTTATATTTTCACTTATACTTTTTATTGAACTTTGTATTATCTTTTCCTGTAATTTAAAACTATGTTTTTGGAATAATGTTATTTCACAATTCATATAACTTTTTTTACCATACTGTATACCAGATGTCCTCATGTCAAAATCAACAATTGTTCTATTTGGCATAAATAATGACCTATCCAAAGTATTAAATAATTCTGTTTTTATTGATTTTGTTAAGTATCTAATAACCCCATTATAATTTATATCATCATCATCTATTAGCGGAAGTCCCCACGCTGAAATATTTAAATATAATGTTTTAGGTTTTCTATTATCTACAGTGCCAGAAAGCACTTTATAATTTTCATAGTTTTTAACCATTAACTGTTTACCTGTTTTACTAATCATAACTCTTAATTTTCATTAAGAATACCGATTTTTTTTTTAAAAGTCAAATGTAAATTACTTTTTGTAGAAAGCAATAAATACACCGAAAGCTATTTGAACTACGGCCCAGATTGTTGTAGCTACAGTCTTAAATGTTATCAAAGACTTAACATCCTTTTTAATATCTTTTAAGGTGTTTGGGCTAGCAACGTCATCCATATATTTTTTCCATCTTTCTATATCTTGAACATCCTTTTCCATTGCATCAATCTTACCAAGTTTAAGATTAATCTCATTCAGGGTATCCTGTATTCTTTCATCATTCTCATTAAGCCTTTCTAATTCAGCTAAAACTAATTTAGAATACTCATTCCAGCCATTTTGATTTATATCCTTTTTCATATTAATATTTTAACAAATATCCGTCAGGTCAACATGAGTCCCAACCATCCTTATAGGTTTATTATTATCATCCCACTCAACAACCATACCCCTACACAATATTTTAACTGTATGACCATTTTTGTGTGTATACCTAGCAACCATTTTAAAAGGCTCTTTACCCTTACTAGCAACATGTTTATTTAGTTTATCTTCCATGACTTTTAAATCATCATCTAACATAAGCTTTTCCCATGTTTTAGGTGAGTCCTCTAACTCTTCTGGTTTATAACCTAACTGCATCTTATAGTTAGGGTTTAAAAAAACTTCATTAGTTGATAAATTCCAATCCCATAACCCGTCAGAAGTTATGGTCATTAACAACTCTAAAAGTTCTTTTCTTTTAAAAACTTTAGTATCTCTTATAGTTAGTTCTTCAACCAACAACTTAAGTTTATTGATATTTTCTTTTGAGTTATTCACGGCAATTAATTTAAATCGTTCTTAAGATTAATAATTTTTACCATGTCTTTTTCGAATGTATCTTTTTTGTATTCTCTTAGTAAAAGATTTTCTTTAGCCGACATTAGACCCTCTTTAACTTCTAAATCTTCTATATCACCCCCATCATCACTTAGCTTTGCGTTTATTAAATTTAAGCAATCTTTAACAGAAGTCTCGAAAAGATTAATTTTTTCTTTTTCAGAACCATTGAACATTAACTTTATTAGTTCTTTACTAGACTCATCCAATGAACCATATTTTCCATTAAACTTATCAACAACTATTGAAGTTAAAATGCTGTTAGGTATTTCAGTAGATTCAAAAATCTTTTTAGGTTTATTAGATTTAACATAATCAATAACTTCATTTAGGTAATCAACATAGTCGTTAATATCCTTAGAAAATATTAAATTAGAAATTGATTCATGAATTTCTTCATTATCGTATTTACTATCTAACTTAACATCACCAAGCAAAGACAATAATCTATTGTTAGATTCTATAATATCATCTCTTTTTATTTCACTTAGGGTATCTAGATTTAATTTTATTTTTTCTGAAGCTTTAAATTGATTTTCCTCTATTAATGTCTCAACATAGGTGTATACGTCAAATTGCTTTTTAAGTATTTCGTCTTCTTTTAAATTATTAACATACTTGTTAAATAATTTTTTTTTAGAAACGTCCTTGTTGGCAATTGCTTCACCTAATATATTATTAAATACATTTTTAATCTTACCAAAATTTTTCATAATTAACCTTTAAATATAAATATGTATTTTTAAAAGAAAAATGTTATTCATCTAACATTTTGTCAATATCACTAATCATATCATTAACACTTTCGTTAATTTTAATGTTTTTATCGGTGATTTTAACTCTTTCATTTAAAATAGTTTTTTCTTCTGGCTTTATAGATTTTAATAAATCATTAAATTTATTTTTACTAACCACACCACTTTTACGCATATTATTTTCAACTAATAAATTATCCCTTTCAGACCTAATTGACTCACCAAATCCACCTTCATCAGCGCCACCTTCATCAGCACCACCTTCATCAGCACCACCTTCATCAGCTGGAACATCTTCATCAGCTGGAACATCTTCATCACCACCTTCACCAAAGTCAAGGCCTCCACCCCCTCCGAAGCCACCGCCTCCTCCGAAACCACCTCCAGAAGAATCTCCGTCTCCAGAATCTCCACCACTAGCGGAATCTCCACCACCACTTAGTGCAGCTTCCATATCTCCGTATATTTTATCAACTTCATCAAATGTACCAGTATGTTTAATAACGTTGGCAGTATTCTCAAGTTCAGCCGAAGCCGCTTTTTCCATTCTTTGTAATAGTAAGTCGTTTTTAATTTCATCATCCGACCAGCCAAGAATTTCTCTGTGAGCCCTTGTTAAACTCATAGGTGAAAATCCATTCCCAGCATCAGATACAGCGTCCTTGAATAATGTAACCTTAGACTGCAATTGTTCAATCTTAAGCATTTCTGCTTGAGTTGAAGGATTATTTAACGTTAGAGTAAAGTTATCTAATTCATCTTCTAATCCCAACAAGAATAAATGTAGTATAGCTATTTTATTTAATTCCATAATCATAGCTTGCTGAATCCTATTTATTGTTCTACTAAATCTGATATCCTGTAATGCTAGATTTTTACCCTCACCAGTTGGTTCTTCAAACCCTAAAAATGATTTAGGAACCCTAAGAGCCGTAAATAGTTTTCTTTGTAAATATTCTATATCTGCTATTTGGTCAAGATTAGTTGCACCAGGTAGCGTATCTATTGGCGTTGGAGCGTCTTCACTTCTAACTGGTATAAAGAAATCTTGGTCATTCGCCATTTGATTATATTTTAAATCAACTTGACCTGTTTGTGGGTCTACAATAGGTGTACGTTTAAACCTATTTGCTATGTCATCTACGTAAGCCGTTACGTCCTCATCATCTATGTTACCAACAAATATTTTATAAACTCTTCTTTCTGGGGCTCTAGTTATTCTATAAATCAACATAGCGTCTTCAGATAATATTAATTGTTTCCAAATTCTTCTAGCCTTTTCTAATACGGATGTCCCATATGGTAATCTTCTATCATCACCTAACAATCTAAAATGAGCCATTTGCCATGAATTGAATTCCATGTCTCTACCCCTCCAAAAGAATTTAACTTTAGACTCACCATCTTCATCAACATCACTACCACTATGATTATTTGTTGCTAAACCATTAAATATATCACCCTCTCTTCTTTCCATTTCAAAGTTGGGCATTTGTCTAGCCCCAATAACTCCAGCCCTATCATCAATATTTAAAAATACAAAGTTATCACCATACTTACATGTGTTTCTAGTCCACATAGGTAGTGATGTGTGAATGTCTAACCTATTAAAAAATAAGTCTTCTAAAATAGTCTTTACTCTATCAGAATCTGAGTAAATATTTAAAACCCTACCCTTTTCATTTACGGTACTAGACTCCTCCATCATAATATCTAAAGTTGCTGATATTTCTGGATAGAACTCCATTGATTCAAAATCACTATAAGAACCTATACGAGTTGTTTCATAGTGTATAGACTGTCTAAATAACTCAGCTTCAGTTTTTCTCCACATACCACCAAGGTATTTGTTTTGCTGAGCTTGTAATTTAGCATATTCATACTCGCTTTTATCTTGAGTTTTTAATAAAACATCATTACCAATAGAATATCTATTAGTTTTATCTTTTGGTACATTTATACCATCTGGACTAAAAATATTATTTAGTCTTTGAAATACAGTCAGTTTCTGTTTAGCCATAACTCTTATTTTGTTTAATTATACTTAATTTTTTAAAAAATTAAATACTTATTTCACATAATCACATTGAACATAAGGGTGTCTTTCAGCAACACCATCTAAAATGACAAGAACATAACTATATGTTGATATAAAATCATTACCTTGCGAACCACTTGGTGAGACACAAAAATATTTAGCCGAGCCTTTACCCTTCTTAATTTTAGCATCTTGATTGCCTGGTGACCATTTATACAATGACACAGGGTTTTTACCCTGATTATTTCTAATAAATACTTTTGGACCTAATCCCATAATTTTTAATTTTACTTACTACCGCTAAATAACCATAAATAATCACCATTTGGGTCTTGCATGTTTTTAGACACATCTGGACTAAATTTAGGTTTATTTAGCGCTTTTTTATTTCTTTGATTTGCTGGTACAAACCCAGTGTTATAATTATCGTTATTTTTTGTTGAATCACCAATCATCCAACTACTCAACATAGCTCTAGACTGCTTTTCCATTTTTTCTAATTTTTTAAATGAATGTTCCAACACCCATAAAGGCATTGCAAAAGCCATTAATAAATCATCGTGGTAACCTTCCATGTGGTCTGGTTTACCATTTTTATAAACAAAGGTCTTCATTTCAGATGTGGTTCTTCTAGACCTAATCTTAATCCCATTACTCCTAATCATAAACTCCAAATGGTCAATCATTGGTGTCCTAACACCATTAATATTAAAACCAGGTGTCTGATTATCTTTAGTGTATAAATCCAATTGAGCCTTTTTACTATTAAGTATTTTGCCTCTTGGTTCATCATAATGTAAATGTTTATATTTTAATTCTAATAATTTAAGAACCGTTGATACTCCCATACCACCAGTTATATCAACTACAGTATATGCTTTATATAAGTTTCCATACTCATAAACTATTTCGGCCAATTTATCTGGTTTAATTTTACCTTGATACTCCATCACTTGAGTCATAGTTGTAAAATCAATTATCACCATTGTTGATGAATCTTCACCATCACCTCTTGCAACGTCAACACCCAAAATATATTTATGCCCCTCTGTGGGTTTCTCCCAAATCCAAAATTCCCTTTCTTTACCATCAACCCAAACTGGGTCTTTAACATTATTTTCTTCGTGAAATGTTATGTCTTCATCATTTATTACGTTACCACCAGAACCAAGAAATGAAACATCCAACTCCTGAGCTATTTTTCTGGTATTATTATTTAAAGTCATACACATATTTTCATACCAACTAGATGTGGGCTTATAACCATCTTTAAATTTTGTCTCATACCCTTCAACAATAAATTCAAACTCCTCAATTTCTTCAACAACATCACCTTGTTCATTCTTTTTAATCCACCTTAAATCTTTATTATATCTTGGGTCTTCATACCACCTCATCTCAATCACATTATACGTGTTTTTACCAACCTTAGATTGTTCGTAAGTTTTGTAGTATAGTGGGTCCATACCATTTGGGGTAGATATTAACATAACCTTACCACCAGTAGCACAAGAAGACATAGCCGCTGCATAAACAGCATCACCATTGTCAATAAACGCAGCCTCATCAAAAACCAAAAAAGTTGGTGTATAACCCCTAAGTGCATCTTCAGATGTAGCGACTGCAATGATTTGAGTCCCATTTGGTAATTCTAACTCTATTTTTGAATCGGTAACAAATATCGACTTCTTATTATTCTCATCTGAGCCATAATATTCTGGACCCCAAGCCCATCTAGGGACTTGACTTAAGTAATCTTTTATACCTCTAACAAATTTTTGGGCCAACTTCAATTTATTTGCTATCACCAATATAGTTTCTGGATTATCTGGGTCACAAAAAGCTGCCTTAATAGCCATGTAAGCTTGTGTTGTAGTTGAAATACCAGCCTGTCTAGGCTTTGTAACTAAGTTAAACCTATGATTTTCATATGCAGATATAATTTCTTTTTGTCTAGGAAATAGTCTAAAAGGTACAAAACCACCCTGAGTCAAATCTTTAGTTTCAAGATAGGTCTCTATAGCATGTATTGGATTTTTAACGCACTTAAAGTACTCAGTAAGTATTTCTTTATTGGTAAGCATATTTTTATATATATTATATAAATATGCCAACACACCTAAAAAAAAAGAAAAGGTGTTGGAGTATTTAAACTAAAAAAAACTATTTAATGGGCGTCCAGTCAGCTGGTAATTTCCATATAGCTCTAAAAGCTTCTTTCTCATAATCATACATCTCAACCCAGGTTTGTGGGCAAAACTTAAAGTATACCCAAGTGATAGGTATTAAAATCCAACCAGAAAGAAATGGTATGTAATAATTTGCACTATCCATTCCAACAAGAATTGAAGTCCAAATAAATAAAACCAACATAAGATATGATAACGCATGTTGATTCCAAATAGATTCAGACTTGTCGTGCATTATGGGTCTATATAAATTAAAAAGGATTCTCCTAATCTTAATCGCACCATCTGAATAAGGTTTTAATAATTTTTCTTCTAGTGATTTTTTGCTCATTTTATTTCGTATTAATAATTTATTATAAAATGTCTCCTATTTCAAAAAGGTCGTCACCCATCGCTTCGTTATAATCATCCTCTTGCATTTCCTTTTTTATGTTAGAGACCATTTCAGTAATTAAACTCTTACCCCTCTTAGTCTTACCCAACACTTCTTTCATAACTACATTAAACTCTTTAGGTTCTAAAGAGGCTAAATCAGCATAAACGTGGTGTTTTAAATTAAAATCTTCAGCTGGTACAGCATCACAAAATCTTCTCCACATAGGCGTTCCCAATCGCATATCGTCTGGCTCAGCTTTAATAAAATCAGCTTTACCAATCACATATTCAGCTATATTCTCTTGTGTAGGTAGGCCATGTGCAGATAAAACCTCCATAACGCCTTTATATAACTCATGAATTAAAACTGGGAAAACCATAGCCTCAGCTTTTATAACTGGTTTTGACACCCCATCTTCAGTTTCTTGATAATCGCAATCACATCTACCACCATTAATTTGTGAGTCCATATCTGGAATTATAAAGTACATATAATCAGCAGCCGACATCATTTTCTTATAATTACCTGGTAACCTAGGGTTCATATCCGTTAGTTGTTCATGAACCATATGAAACATATGATTAACACTTTTAGCGGCCCCCTGTGTCATTGCATTTAGGGCTCTTCTTTTATGAACGTGTTCATTAGCCATAACCTTTTCATCATTATCATTAAAATCTTCATCTAAAGACTCTTTTGGTTCGTTAATAGTACCCGCCCTAGTTATCTTTGGCCTTAATTTAGCATCAAATTCAACAGAACCCTCTGGAATATCAAATTCTTCCATAATCATTTCAACAGCCAACTTCTCAAGTTCTTCTTTGTGTTTTTCTTCCATAGCCATAGCTTCCATAACTAAAGGCATTTGTTGACTAATAATCATTGAATTTTCAACCTCATCTACATCAAAAGCCTCTCTACACCTAACTACAACCTCTTTGAATCGTTCACGAATCAATTTCATTTCACTAGATATAATATCTCCTTCTGGGAAAACCCCACAACCAGATAAAGAATGCTTACCATCCCTAATTCTCTGCTCTATTTTAGGGTGTATTCTTTCTGTAATACCATCTTCATAGAGTAAGTTTTCGTTAATAATGTTTTTACCTTCTTTTCTATTTTCTTCTAATGCTTTTTTGGCTAAGTCTTTATATCTACTCATTTCTTAAATTTTTAACACTAATTGTTTTTATAACTTTTCTTTTCTTAATTGAATTTTTCAAAATACTCTCAACCAACTCACTCTTAGTCATTTTTGGCTTAATAGATTCAAATGGTAAATCATTTGTTTCTTTGTTGTCATTTTCTATCTCTTTACTATCTGCCGCAAGACTCCTAAGTAGTGTCTGATATTCATCGTATTCAGAATCACCAACCTCACCTTGTTTAATACCTTGTTTTATTGCGTCTGAAGCTATTCTATCCTCATTTTCATCTATATCACCGCCATTGTCTCTTCTATACTCATGATAAGAATCCCAAATTGCACTAGACAAATTACTAATGATAAGTTCATTTAATTCATGCGGAACACCAAACTCATCAAGCTTATCGGATATCATACTACTCAAATTAGAGTGCCAAGCGTAATCAAACATACTAACACTCTCTCTAGTATCTGAAATGTCTGACATGGCCTCAGACACTACAGATTCATCCATAACGACATAATTAGCTGGTTTAGGTACAACCTCATCCATGAACCATTTAAAATCATAAGTCAAATCATGGTCAAATCTGTAAACACCTATATCTCTTTTACCATCTGGATAAATAGCATTAACATATTGCCACTTAATACCATTAATAATAAAAGGTGTTTCATCTGTCCTGTCACTGTGATACTCAACAGTATGTTTACCATTGACAGCTTCATTAACATCACTATAAGCCTTATCTATTGCTGAAGCAGCCATTTTTTTAGCTATAGTGCTTGCAGTTTTTGGGTTATCAGTTATATCTTTAATACCTTGTTCAATTTCCTTTGAAACTGGTTCTAAATCTGTTTTAAGTCTATCAACACTATCTTTAGCGTATTCTTTAGCTTTATCTATGTTTTCACCAACATTTTTTTTCTTAATCCTCATTACTTACTTCTTTTGTTGCAATGTTATATTCTAGAACTAAATCATGTTCATATAATTTATCCTCTACATCCTTAATAGAATCACCAAAATGAAATGCAACTCTATTTTCTGGATAATCATCATAATCCTCCATATCTTCCCAAGCCAATGCAATAACACCATCAACGGCATCCCAAACTGCAAACTCAGAACTATTTTGAATTAGTTTAAATTTTAATTCGTCAGACACTAATTTACCGACCTTCTTAACAAACCCACCATTAGGTGGTGACGGTCTACCAGAAGCTGGATAAGCATCCCAATCATCACCATCTACATTCTCAGTAGTTTCTGAAAATAAAAACTCATAAAGATGTTTGCCTGTCCAATCCTCACCTATTCTATTAACGTATATTAAATATAATTCTTCCATTATAATTCCTCTACATAATCTCCAATATCTGAAATCTCTAAGTTATAATCTGGGTGACCAAAAAAGCCCACACCAACTGAATATTCTTTACCATTATGTTCTCCGACATAACTGTAAACCCACTCTTCATCATAGGCCATAGGTTCAACTACACATTCTCCAGTATTTTCAAAACTAATGTTTTTAACCAGTTTGCCATCAATAATGACGTCTAATTTAGCCTCAAGGTCATTTAATTCCAAAGTGTTAACTATCTTACCCTCCTCCATTTTAGGATTCGGCTTAACAGATGGTTTAGTTTCCCATATCCTTCTCCTTCTTGGTGATGGTGACTTCTCCCTTTCTGGAACAACCGCTGGTTCTTCTCTAACTGGAGTTGGTTTAGTCGTTTCATGTAAATTATGTAATATAATATCCTTCATATTTGAATTTTCGTCAAATATATGATTTTTTTCTGAATTATCCAAACTTTCATTCTTCTTAGACTTCTTTCCCCACTTTGTTCCTTTGCCCTTTGTGGAACAAGCGGCTGGTGTTGGTCTGCAAGCTGGGTACTTAGCTCTTTTCTCACCTTCTTTTCTACCACAAGGTTTACATTTCTTTCTGCCAGTCTTAGAATCCTTTCTACAAGTGTTACAGTCTACCCAACCACCACCTTTTCTAGCGAACCAGTCGCCTAGGTTTTTTTCAGAACTTGGTTTAGCTGTTAGTTTTCTTTTCTTAGCTTCATCTAATTCAGATTCATCAGTACTATTACCCCAGTTAGCGGCACCAACATTTCTACATTTTGATAACGCAGCAGAGGCATACGCTGAAGGCCAAACCTCATATCTACCCTTAACCTTATAATAGCAAGCATCTTTTTTAGCTTCCGACTTCTTTTTCTTTTTTTTCTTCTTTTTTTTCTTTTTACCCTCTTCTATAACTTCATAAGTTTCATATACTTCAATAAGCTCATACTCATCCTCTTCGAATTCAGTTTCTATAACTTCAACAACTAAGTCTGTGGAACCTTTAATAACTCTATGAAAAGTTTCTTTTGGTATAAAGAACTCTTCGTTTACATTTAACTTCTTAGGTAATTCATTATCAAATTGAATTGACCAATCATTTTCATTAATAGGAAGAACGATTCTATCTTCTTTATCTCTATGCCACTCTAGTTCAGATTCATCGACATTCTCATAGAAAGTTCTTCTAATGATACCGTTCTCATCAATTTCTTCACCGTATGGTTTATTTTCTTTAGTATTACTTAATAAAAAATTAGTAACCTCTTCAATATCATCTTTAGCTGTTGTTATATGTTCACCAGCCCAGTCATGCCCATTAGTTATTATAGAATCAATTTGCTCCTTATCCAAGGACATTATTTTATTAATATCTCTAGAGATTTGCTCTAGATTCTCAAAAAACATATAATTTTGTAACCTATCCATATCAATTATATTTTACCACCAAGTACCACCACCAGACAAACCTAGCTTATTAGCATATCTAGGTAATCTGCATGACCAGTATCCAGCCTTACACTTATCGTTATGTTTACCTTTAGAACAACCGTGTCTAGCATTATAAGATTTCTTAGCCTCACTATTAGTTAATTTAGCCTTTAGCCCACCAGAACCGAATGTTATTTTTTTAATACCTCTTGGATTTGACTTAGTTTCTTTGGCACATCCAGGTACAAATACCTTATACGCCTTTCCACCACCAGCACCCCTAGTTGGTGAATTGGTTTTTTTACCCTTGTACTTATCACCCTCTAAAATATATTCACCATTATCTTCAATAATAAGGTTTAAAAGAATTGTTTCACCCTCTATAATAATAGATTGATTAGTAAAATCTTCAAGTAACTTCTCATCATTTTCATTAAGATTAATTAATTCTTTTTCTCTTAAATCCTTAACCTCACTACACAATTCAACATACTTATCTGAACCATATCTAAATACACTCTCACCTAAAGAAATATTATTATCTAGGTGATACCTCAAATCATCAGAAATCTCAGTACCCTCTTTTAACTCCATTGGGTCCGACCAAGACTCCTCGTAATAACCTTCCCCCAAATCATACTCTCTAGTCAAAAAAACATCACTAGTAATTCCGTCAGCCTTAGCTTTTGGGTCTAATAACATATCCGCAATTTCCTTATCAGTTATACCTGGAAACTTTTTTTTTAATCTATTAATCTCATCACCTTGTAACTCAATAGTATCCTTACTTAATTTTTTTTTAAATAATTCATCAAGTTCATTATCAGTATAGCCTTCACCAACAAAATTTGAGTTTACCAAGTAATCTACAGCACTTTGAATTGTGTCCGAAAATTCTTGCGCTTTATCTTCTGGTAATTTGTTAGCTATTATACTAGTTATGCTGTTAAAAATCTTCCATCCATACTCTTGAATACCCAACGTTGCCAATACTCCAGCAGAAAAGTTTTTTAATTTACCTAAAAATTTTTCATTTAATTCTTTTTCCGATTCAGGCTCTTCTTCAGAACTCATGTCTAAGTCTTTGTCAACATCATCATTATCATCACCAGCACCAGACATCTTAACTTTCTTAATAATATCTTTTTGGTCTTCTTCATCCATTTCAGCCGTATGAGTAGCAGATATTACACTATTAATAGCATATTTTTCTAAATCAAAATCTGGTTCACCTCTCTCGTCATTATACTTCCTAAGAGATGTACCTAATTTACCAGCAAGTTGTTGTATAAATTTTTCTGGGTCCTCACCCTCATCAGCCTCAACTCCAGCATCAAATGGTTCATCATCGAATGGCTTATCATTATCACCCTTAGCATCCTTATCATCACCGAAAGACAACTCATCACCACCTTCCGCATCATCAAAAACGTCTAAAGACTCTTCCTCATCATCAGAAACAGAAGAAGCTGGTTCGCTTTTTGCGCCCAGCTTCAGTTTATATTTAGTCTCCTCCTCTAGATTATATCCTTCTTCTTCATCAGAAAAAAGACCTGTAGATTTATCATCGTGCTTCATCTCATTTACAGATGAATCATTACTATTTAATCTTTTTTTTTTAAAGCCTCCATCATGATAGCTCTTTCTTCCTCACTAAGAGATTCAAGTATTTCATCAACCTTATCGTCTTCTGTAGCAAGTGAATCAATCACCTCATCCATTTCTTGAATGGCTCTAGAGATTGAAAACCCTTTTTTAGGTTTTTCATCTTTAATTTCTTCTTCAATTACTTCTTCATCAGTAATCATTTCATCGATAGCAGCTTCAGTCTCATTCAACTTAACTTCCTCGATATCTTTTTTAGCAGTAGAATCAGCAACGTTATCACCGAAACCGTCTTCTTCTTTACCTTCTTTAGAATCATATTTTAATTCAGCACCATCCTTGTCAACCACATACTCAGCACCATCACCAATACCCTTTTCAGCAGACAATTTCATATCAGCCTTAAGTGGGTGATGTTCTGTGATTAAATTATCATCTTCAAATACATTTACTTGACCAGATTTACCAATAGCCTCATTAAGACTCATAAATTTAAGATTTAGGTGTTTAATAGCTTTAGCGTAAGATGGATACGACTTATCCTTCTTATTTTGTAACCCACCGATGTAGTTAAAATCTTCAGTTACTAGATTACTTTTATTTTCAGATACCTTAATGTAGTATTCTTGATTTTCTCTTATGACTGCATAAACCTTACCATCTGGACCTTCTTTAGTTAACTCAACAACAGAACCCTTAACATCTTCGTTAATTGATGTAGAACGCATAAGTTCTCTCATTCTGTTTATAACTTCTTTTCCTTTTAAACCAGTTGGTTTTATAATGTTTCTATTTTTCATCTTAATTGACTTTATTAATAAATATTATCTTTTTTTGCAAAGTTATTATGGATTAATATAATGACTAAGCGTTTGTGGCCCATCAACCACATTTTTAGGGTCACCTATAACGTAAATATCTGTACCACTTATGCTTCTAACAGCAATATCTATAGTTGAACCACCAGTCATATTAACAGTAGTACCGTTTATAACGGCTTCTGTATTTGACCCAGCATAAACTTTATTATATGTGTTTTCATCAAAATTAGCAGTAGCTGCTGAATCTATTACTGTATAAACTCCACTCTTTAAAGGCATAACAATATTTTTTTTAAGGGTTAGGGTAATGACTAAGTGTTGCTGTACCTTCAACAACATTAGAGTTATCACCTAACACATATACATTATTTGTGTTAGCACTAATACTACTAACATTAAAATCTAATTGAGTTGTAGCAACTAAAAAAACCTCTTCACCATTGATGATTGCTTCTGAATCCCTACTAGCATATACTATAGTATATTTGTGCTCATTGAAATCAGCATTATCCCAACGCCTTATTACTGAAGCTATTCTTCTATTAACTGCCATAAACTAATTAGTTTCTTTTTTATTATAAATATACCAAGAAAAGAAAAAAAAGACATTTATCTGCCTTTATTTATAATTTTATTAGCGCTTTTTAATAATGTAGATATCGTTAATTTATTAATGTAGTTAAAGTTTAAGTGTATTAAATTAGTAACTATTCTTCTTCTTTATCATTATACGGTCTTCCGTTTTTGGCATCCCTATATCCGTCTATGAAACCATCTATGATGGGATAAACATAGGTATGAAATAAAAATAAACCGAGTATGAATAATATTATATTAATAATCATTACTTTTAAAATTTTTAATTACTGAGTGGTATTTTAATTTTTGGGTAACTGTTATACCCTATAAGTTGAAAATCAGACACTAAAAAATCATTACCCCAAGTTGCGTTATCACCAATAACTAAATTTGGGTAATCATATTTGTATGGGTTCGCATTAAGTTGTTCTAATATACCTACAATCTGGTCATTATATATGTGAACATTTGTTAAATCACCAATCAACGTACCTGGTATCATATTAACCTCTTTGGCCAGTATCTCCAATAACAAAGCATATGAGGCAATATTAAAAGGTAGCCCTAATGGCAAATCAACGCTTCGTTGATGCCACTTAAGTGATAACCTTCTTTTACCTAAATCAGTTTCTTCAGTATACAACTCAAATGCCCAATGACAAGGGGGAAGTGTCATGTGGTCTAATTCACCAACATTCCAAGCGTTAACCATTAATCGTCTACTATCTGGATTTGTTTTAAG
>CETE01153670.1_pt1 | contig 14958 bp, 4 predicted proteins | sample 531241 | NCBI WGS metagenome assembly CETE01 (sample SAMEA2622336, study PRJEB7988) | marine metagenome | biome: marine biome (ENVO:00000447); feature: deep chlorophyll maximum layer (ENVO:xxxxxxxx); material: "saline water (ENVO:00002010), including plankton (ENVO:xxxxxxxx)" | depth 30 m
CAAAGAAATAGAGGCTCTGTCTAACTACTTTGAAGAGAATAACATGCAGATACTTGGAGTGGAGGGAGACAAAACTGTATTCGGAATAGCGCCAGCAACAGACGCACTAGAAGATCCCATATGCTCAACACTATGGAGATGGATATCGAACAATCCAGAGTTCATACAATTAGAAGCAGCGCACCCAACAGTCTTTAGCTCCGCCAATATTCAAACACGACTAAGCTCAGTAATGAGAAAGCCTGAGAACATAGAAGATAGAGAGCAAGCTTGTAATGCGATGGGAAAAACCCTATTATCATCTTCAGTATCAATATACCAAGTGGGACAACCCGTCAACTTTAGAGAGGGAAGTTTTCCAGCTGCTGAGGTAAATGCAACTCTTGATAGAGTCGGCATAGATCCAAGATTTGCAGACTTTAGTGACTACATAATCACTGCAGTCAATCGCATCAACAATAACAACAATTACCAATTAGCCTACATTGACGAAGAAGGCGACGATCCTGTCGTAATCACACAAATGGGGATGCCCAATATGCCACTAGATGTTCCAGAGGCAGACTTAGAAGCGTCTTTCAACCCAGACACCCCTGCTGACTTCACCGAGTGGAAGAAGAAAGGGAAGAACTGGAACATTAAGAGCATATCAACACCCGTGATCATTGAACTTCACAGGATCATACTAGATACCTTCTTTTTGCTACAGGCACTTGTCTCCATGGTACCAAAGGGGGCAAACCAAGAAGCAAAGAAAGATTACTCTTACATGTCAGCTGGTGCCAATCCAACAAATGCTAGGTCACCTTCTGCAGATATGTTTCCGAACTTAGGAAACCCTAACGCTGTGCAGGCGTTTAGACCAGTGGATAGGCACAAGAATAAAAAACTGTATGCCACTAAGCCAAAAGAAGGTATGAAAGGCGGAGTCCTTCTAGATCTAGCATCTTTGAGAAATTATGTGATACTGTCGTCAGCCATTGCTTCAAGAAATGCAGCCATTGATAAGAAGGGCGTTGATGATTTCTTCGGTAGCGATATGCTATTGGCCGAGGTCAATTGGCTATCACAAGCATTGGTATCCACAGGGACAGTTCTTACAGAAGAAGTCAAAAGAACCGATCTCAGGGCACAGACTCAGTTTAGAAGATTATCAACAGTCGGAACTACACCGACCGCATTAGCTGCCCCCGAGACAGTATTCTATCAGGTTGATGCACCTTTACTGAAGGATGTTATTACGCAGTATAATGAAATCTATAACGAAGCCACCATTAGAACGGCCTTTGCTTTAACAGGGTTAAGCGATCCGAGTAAGTCTCCGGCAGAGATAGAAAAGTCGAGGCTAAAGCAGTTCCGTGAAGGAGAACAGAACTTAGCCAACAGTATATGGGGATCTATTACAAGGCGACTAACAGATGTGCTAGATGTTGATGGTGTACTTCCACATTTATTTTTTGAGAGACTCTTTACAGCAGTGAACAAAGTGTTCGATCGAATGAATGCAATAAAGTCACCATTCCCTCCAGAATGGACTGGAACTAACACAGTCACAATGCTTACCGTGGATCCGACTCAGTTAGGTCAGCCCATAGAAGATAGATTCTATAAGGAGGCTCTTAAGCAGTATATCGATCACCTAAAGTCTCAGTATAAGAATAACTACTATGTAGCAAGTGCCTTAGTCAACGGCGCTGAGAATATTAAGATTGAGTTAGCAACTGATATAGAATCATTAAGAGTTGCCTTTATCAATCGTATTAAGAATGACTCCAAAAACAATAAACTGAAAGGCACCTCTTTCACCTTTAGAGCATATGGAACCATTATACCGATCTTAAGGGGAGAGATAGCGATTCCATTACAATTCAGAGAGGAATATGTCGCTCAACAACTTGACGAGCAAATGAAGCGTGAGTTAAGGCAGAAGACAACAGAGTTCGGCGATCGTGATGTGGTTCTGCCACCGGATCACCCGCAGTATCGTGAAAAGGAATATACTGTGGATCCTGATAGCGGACTCACCGCTGCAAACAACCCAAACCAATTACCATTACCGTCATTCTATCCTAGAGCAGGAGATACAGTAAATCTAGATAATGATAGAGTAAGGAGATATATGCAAGGTATAACTAATATCGTAGTCAGTGCAGGTTTAGCACCGGGATCTCCAGAGGCGTTAGATTTGGTTGATTTCTTCAACTATTGCTTAGATGATGCAAACTATGCACCAGATACAACCATTACAGTTGAGCCGATCGTATGGAGATCAGCAGTCCCAGAAGAACAGATATGGGATGGAAGAGACTCAGTTTCTGAGCCACCTCAACTTATGAGAGTCGCACAATACAGAGAAACTATTGGCATACAAATGTCGATCAATAACCCTAATGTTGTACCCGCAGGTATCCCATGGAGAGCAGCACCATACGACACATTCACCTTAGATGTGCAACCATATCCCCCTAACGACTATGCAGATTATTCTTCAATCCTATTTAGAAAGCGAACTGGTCCTAAGTTCGATGCGGGCGGTGCAGACGATACAGTGAACAATGTATATCTGAGACCCGGCGGAGTCTTTAGAAATCCCGTTGAAAGAGCTGTGGAACAGGACGATGTCCCAGAAGAATCAGTAGGAGTATTCTATGCCACCAGAAACGCAATAGATCAAGCTAGAGCACTCTATCAACAAAGCCTAGCAGAAGAAGCCGCAGCAGCCGCAGCAGCAGAACCTGAGCCTGAACCCGAGCCTGCACCTGAACCTGCAGAGATCGTTATCCCAGAAATGGACAGATTAGCAGATGCAGTAGATAGAGCATCAGGCAACTATCGTGTAGCAGGTGTCGGATTCGCTACAGCAGGAAGACACTTCAGAACAGCAAGCGAAAACTTCCTACAAGCTGCTCAGAGTTTTGAACAGGCAGGTATTAGATTCGAGCAACTGGCAGAAGCTACTAGAGAAGCTATTGCAGTAGCAGGTGCAGATGCAATAGAAGAAGCAGCAGCAGAAGATCCAGAAGTTCCTAACAATAAGTCACTCAAGGAATTATTTGCTGAACTGAAACCCGGTAAGGCAGTAAAGACAGTTGAGAATGCAATGACCAAGTTCAGAGAGGGCTTAGAAGATATTGATGATGACGATGCTAAGAAGAATGCAAACATCATGCTTACAGGACTCGAAGGAGTTAAGAGTGTTCTAGACAACTTACCAGATCGAGAACGAATTGGGTTCGTCATGCGTGGTAAAGCAAAGATAGTAGACAATGTCATGGAAGGAGATTCTTCTGAGATCACCAAAACACAGATCAAGCAAAGAGTATACGCATGGCTAGCACCAAGTGCTTTCAATCAAGGTGAGCCAACAACCGAGGATTCTAGAGACTGGCGAAGGCAAGGCTTTGGTATACTAGAGCAAGTGGCAAGAGGGGAATTAAATCCTGAGCAAATCAAGGCAGCAATAGGAGTGTTATTCTGATGGCGGATCCAGCATTGATGTATCGAGAGTTCACCAAATACACCGACCTAGTGTCCGTGGATAGGATTCCCAATGAAGACGATATAGACTTCTTCATAGACAAGTTCCTTAGCATGAACCAGTTCATGTTCTACTTTGAAGGAACGAGAATATACTGCGCAGACGGCTTCGATGAGGTCACTAAAGAAGTGATCTATGATAAAGAAGGGAAGTCCAGAAAAGAACTAGAAGCAGAGATCAAGCCACTCTTGACTCAAAAAATTAAGAACACATTTGGAGAAGTCTCCACAGAAACCAACCCTTTCATGTTCGATCCAAAGCCAACCACAGTCAAAATGATGGCTGATATGCTGGCTAAGGAAAGGGGAGTAGTGGACTGGGATAGAATGTCTGCATCAGTCAAGCAAAACCATCCAGTCTATAATGAGGCAGCAAAGGAGATCCTGAAGATCAAGCAGAGACTTATGGCATACAACCAAACTGTGCTACCATTCACACTGAGACTCACAATGCATCACAATTTGGGCATGGGGATGTATTCAACAACCGATGGTAAGACAACACTCAGAAGGCTAAAAGATGATGGAAAGCCGTTCACTCTAAACAACGAAAAGGATCTTAGAAAGTTCTTGGACTCAAAGACAATGGATGGAATGTTTGCAGGAAAGCATGCAGGGCTAAGATACCAGTTTTGGAACTATACTAACACCGGCAAGGATCTCAAGATGGCCGTTATCGACTTAGACAACCCAGCTGGGATACCCAAAGATGATATGAGAAGAGCCGTTGTAAGAATCGCAACAAAGATGGAAGCTCAGGGACACCCTTACATCATAATGTATACAGGAAACAACTGGCATGTGTGGTTTGGTGCAAAGGCAGGGCAACCATTAGGAACCCTAAAGGAGGTTCAAGCATACCTTAAGTCACTATTATTTGGAGTGACAGAGTTCACTAAATCAAAGGCAGTCGAAGCAGAACTGCCGTTAGTCGATCCAGCAATGTACAAGATGGACAAGACTCCCCAAGCAGTTAGAATGTTCTTCAGCTTACACTACCAAGCAGATGCAGCTTCTAGCAAGGAGTTCACTGGGCTTGCAGCGATCCCCGTGCCAGCGGCAGATGTGATGAAGTTAGAACCTATCAGGGATGCACATCCAGAAACCGTGTTAGCCAACTTCGATAAATACTCAGCCCTTGTTGCTAAGTTCTTCGACACCGTAGGAATGGGACAAGATTACGAATCAGCAGAAGATATAGAAGCTCCACCGCAAGTAATTGTTCACCCAGAGAAGTTCAAGGCACACCCACTTCTAAAGAAACTAAATCTGCCAGCAGATATGAACAAGATAAGAATGGCCGATATAGAAACAGTACTTGCAGATGAGGAGCAAGTGTATGTATACCCTAAAGCAAAGGGACTAGATACCATACTAGTATATGATAAGCAAGGAGGAATAAAGGGATCTGCTAGAAAGGATCTATCATTCCAACGAACAGTAGGAACTGGAAACTCAAAGAAACTTAAAACAATCCCAGTGACTTCTGCGTATATTACAGTAAATGGGAACATAATATATGACGACTACATCACAAGAGACCTAGAACGAATAGCCAATGCAGAGAAGCTTTCATCTATTGTAATTAGTGGACAGTTAGTAAAGACCGATGCATTGGGTAATGAGTTAGGAGAAGAAGCAGTGAGAGCTTTACTGCAGTCAACCGAAGGCCTGACTCTATCTAACAACAAAGATCTCAGCTTCATCGTTAACAAGGTTGTATCTAAGAACGGAAAGAAGGTTCCTATCAAAGATATGGCAGAAGAAGTATCTAAACTAACAGGTAAAAGAATCAGATCATTAGGACCGCAAACAGTGACTGCACCAGTAGGAGTGAAGGTAGCCAAGCAGTTCAAAGACCTACTCAGAGATAGAAAGGTCTCAACAATGCTGGTTGAAAACGGCGTGACTTACGAAATCAATGCAACAAGGAAGATCTCTGTTGCGATCATAGGAATGTCAAAGGAATCCAAACTCTATTCAAACAGCTTAGAATGCCCTCCTGTATATGTCGCGGTCACAAAGCGTGACTCAAGTCATGGGTTGGTGTACTATGTTATCGCCAAAGCAGAAATTGCACTACCAAAGGCAGAGCGAATAAAGCTCAGAGAAATGATCGAAGGAGAGGAGAAAAGAAATATTATTCCCATCAATTTGAGAAACGATGACTTTGTCGAGCAAATAGAAATGGTTGAACCATCGGTAGTTGTCGATGTTATCTATGAGGATGTCGGTGGTGAGTTAAGAGACTCCTTCCCAACACATTTCAAACCAAGTGAGCGCCGTGGTAAGATCTATAGAGCGTTAGTTAAGAAGGTATATGCAACACCACTCATTAAGCCAAGAGTTATCGGAATTAGAGAAGATATGGATGCTTTGAAGCCAAGTGACACAGATCATAGACAAGACCCACTATTGGTGATCACTGGAAAGATTCCAAAGAAACTATCTCTGTTGGATGCATTACCAAACCCGAGATCTGACTATCAACAACATGTAAGAAAGAATCCCGCATTCTTTGGGGTACAAGAAACAAGGCCGATACTAATTGATATGATCTCAGCACCGCCTACTATAGAAGCAGATAGCTATGTATGGGATCGGGAAGTAGGAGAGTTTGTTCCTTCACCAGATGCGGGAACTAGGCTCGTACCACAGACTGCCGGTGGCAGGACAGCAGATATTCATCTATTCGAGCCTAAAGGAAGGCAAGGCTCATTGCCCGGGGAACTGCAGAGGGCATACCAGCGATGGGATCGAGATGAAGAGGGCTACAAAGTATTCGTGGATCGTGACTCACGAGTTGAAAAAGACGGTGTGTCTCACTATAGGATTAGCAGCTTAGGATCTCAGTACCAAGATGCAATCGACGATCAGATGGGTCAAGGTCAAGATGGATTCAGTGTCACTACAATGGATGGAACATTGGAGCCAATCAAGGCTTTCATAGATCAAGTCAATATGGCGCACTTAGTCAATGAAAAGCAGATACTTGAAGATCAAAAAGTGGTAGCAAGTTTGCTTAGAACTATACCGGGGGATCCTGATAGTGAGGCGCCCATAAGCAAGGGTCGTAAGTTCGATGCGGGATACAATAAGGCATACAGCGATATGCAACAACAAATGCGACACGCAACCACGGATAGAGTTCCATCTATTACGGTTCACAGAGCAAGAGCTGAAGAAATATTCAACAATCCACCGATAAAGGCAGAGGCTTGGAATACAAGAATAGACCTATTCGTCACTAAGCATAAAGAGTGGGAGGCAATGGATCCGCCCAAAGAGCCTTGGGTGGTTTTTGCACAAGGAGATTTTATGGGGTGGGAAGTTCCGCTACTTGAGAAGGAAAGATTATTGCGTTTGGCCACTTCAGAGTATTCATTGACAGAGCGAGAATTGGAGCTAGTCGATTCTCAATTTGGCGAACCGACTAACCAAGATGCGCTAGAAAGCGTGCTATCAGATCTATACGAAGAGGTGCCCGAAGATGATCCAGAAGAAGATGCAGAGTGATATTGCTTCTGCTTTGAACTTCCCAAAGAAGGGTCAAATCATTGGCGGAAAGAAGGTATCAGATTCTGGCTATGACTACACCAACTCTATCTTTACCTATAGTATATCCTTCCCTAAAGGAGTAAAGGCTAGAGATATACCTAATATCCTAAAACCATTCTATACGAGTCATATGTTGAATATGCCTGATAACACATATGTGGTAAGACACCATGAGTATTCTATCCGTGAGAAAAATGGTAAGACTGAGGTACACGGTGGTATGCATATACTACCAATAGCGGCAACAAACCCGAATAAGAAGGGATTAACAGCGTTAGAGGACTTCGATCAAGAATATACCAAGATGACTACAGAGACCCCAGAGAAGTTTTTCCGTGTATTCGATAAACCACTAAGCGGTTCAGCATTAAGATCAAGACTATTCTCTTTCGTAGGGTATATGGGAGAGAACTATGGCTGGGTTAACGATAAGAAGCTGTTTCATAGAAGAGCGTCTCTTATCATGCCTCAAATCAAGATCACTAAGGCTCCGCCTAATGCACACACATTCTATCACACCCACCCAAGTAAAGACGAACCAAGCCTAAGTTCCCCAGATGATTATCTGCTATACCTTGACCTAAGTCACGATCCGCAGAATATCAGAGACTTCTATACAATAATGAAGGATAGACTAGACCACTTCAAGATCACGCCAAAGCGTGGGACAAAGAAGGATTTCGTTAAGATCGACGAGGATAAGTTCATCTCCGAGCTAGATGCACAGCTCGACATCATTCAAGAAAAGCGCTCTGAGTCGATGCCTAACGAAGACTATCAAGACGATCTACAGTTTTGTGAGCAAGTCACAAAGGATGCTGTAGCGTGGTTAAACAAAAAGTATGGAAAATACTTCACAATCAAATATAGATGCTATTACAGAGTCAGGAAGAATCCAGATAAAGACGAAGGCGTTGATCTGCACCTAGGTAACGCGTTTGTTATGAAGGCAATAAAGGATGTTAAAGCTGGCAGTATCACTTGGCCTAACTTCGACACAGAAGAGATGCCTCACGAAAGATATGCTTTCTGGCACAACCAATATTATTACATGCTAGACGATCAAGTTAAGTTAGCAGTATTCGGGTTCAACCCCGGATCGTATAGAAGAATAACTGCATATCTAAACAAGCGAGCAGACTCAGAATACACATACTACGATATCATGAGTATGCTATCGCTGATACAAGATGTGAATGCACTAGACCACGAGATTAGAGATGGAAGAGAGGAAATATCTCGAATCGATGATGTGATAAGATATCTGGAGCTTCCAGAAAAGATAGGAGAAGATCTGAAGATGCTAGATGCTCTTATCAGAGGAAATGTATTCTCTGATGAGACAGTCACTATGGCAGGAGACTATTACCCTGCACTGGTCTTAGCATACTTCTCAAAGAAGGCAACCGAGATAATGAAGGAGGTGACTGAAGGGAGAGCAGACATAGATGAAATCAAACATACAATCTATGCAAGAGAAAAGGATAAGGTAATATCCGCAGTATCAGCCTCCCTTCTTAGCATCTTCAACAAATGGGAAGCAGGAATGACAAAGAACAGAACTAATCCACCACCTATGCTGACTAGGGGTGAGTTTAGATCTAGACTACCAAGCCGTGTTTTTGAAGATGCTGAATTAGTCGAGGAAGTCTTTTCAGTCTTTGATCCAGCCAAGTTTGATCTAAGAGATAAGAAAGGCTTCCCCAAGAAGATGATCACAGGAAAGGGGGCTATCAGCCTTCATATTCCATTGAAGGATTCTGCGGTAAGTATGCTGATTCAACCAACCACAGGAACAATGCAGATTGGTGTACCAGCAGCTAAGTTCCCACCATTTGACGATACTATAGAAGCAGCAACCTTAGCATATCTAATGGTAGTTGAGGAAGCAAACAGATATGGTTTCGAGATACCAACAGACGATATTGAACTCTCTTCCGTTGAACCTATGCGCAATCCAGCAGGCTTCAAGCAGATGATTCTTGTATCCGGACCAAGCGGTGCAGGTAAGTCCACGATTGTTGATTACTTGATGGCAAACATACCCAATTCCAAAAGACCACCAACCTACACTACGAGAAAGCCAAGGAAGAGCGATCGCAACAGGGGAGATAGAATCCACATCAGTCACGAGCAGTTCAACAAAATGATCGCTATGGGTGAGTTTGCTGAATACAGAACTATGGGAGATAATTTGTATGGAAAGACTAAGAAGGATCTTTCTGGTGCTGACACATTGATCTTTGACACGGGTCTCAGCGCAGTCAACGACTTCCGTGAGATGTTTGGCGACAAAGTGTATGCAGTCTATTTAGAACCCGCAGAAGATCCAAAGCTAATTGAAAAGCGACTAATTGCTAGAGGAGATATGTCGGCTAAGGTGGCCAAGAGCAGAGCAAGGCATATTCCGGGGCATATCAAATCCAGCAAGAGAATGAACTTTGATTTCAGGACAGTGACTGAGAGAGGAAAGTTTCTAGAAGCTGCTAAGAGAGTTCTTGAAGCAGTTCCTAAACATAACCCAAGAAAGGAAGAGTGCCCAACCCCACCAAAGAAAGGCATTATTGTGTATGGGGCATCTTGGTGTGAGCCTTGCCGCATGACAAAGAAATACCTAGACGAACAAGGCAAGAAATACGAGTATGTGGATGTTCAAGAAGTCAAAGACTATGAAAAGCGTATCTATCCACTTACCAACAACTACCCATATATCCCTGTTATCTTCATTGATGGTAAGTTCATAGGTGGCTATAGTGATTTAGTTAACAAGAAGAACCCACCTTGGCCTTTGACAAGCCAGACAAACCCCTACATCATGCTAAAGGAACCGTGGTCTAATATTGAAGTTCCAATAGATGAAATGCTAGCACCGCTGGTCTTACACTTATGGAATAAGAATGTACCAACTTCTTTTAGTGATCAGGGCATTGACAGGATGGGATATCTAGTCATAAGATGGCCGTATGATTATGCAGAACCTATTGTTGAAAAACTGGCAAAGGACGGCGTTATTACTATAGACACTGGTGGAGTACGCTTATGGAAAGGCAGTGACAGAGCTTTACCAGAAAACAGCATAACAATAAGATGGAGGTCAGGGCTTCCTGCACTCAGAAAGTTATACCAAGGCTTTGGTTTAACGATGCCAGAATCCCGTGAGGAAGCAGAGCAAATGGTGAATAATGCCAGAAAGAATCCATCACACAAGCACCCGCTACAGGAGATGTTTGTCAAGGTGAACCCGGGAAGGAACCCATCAGTAAAGCAACTAAAGAAAGCGATTGATTCTGAAAATGTTCTAGGAAAGGGTGCATTTGGGACAGCTTTTAAGATCCCCGGTACAAAGTATGTTCTCAAGATTAACAGAAGGGTCGATGAGGAATACTACGATAAGCTATGGGACTATCTAGAAGGAAAGGGTGATAAGCCAGAGTTGCCTGAGAATGTATCTTCTTTGTATAAGATAAACTGGGGATACAAGCCTAAGCTAGGTCAGCCACTTTATGCATTTGGAGAGAATGGTCCATGGTATCACATGATATCAGAGTATATTCCCGGGTACTCCGTTGATGAAGCAAGACCCTATCAAAAGAATATAGGCTTTGGGCTAGACCCTAAAGACGAAAAGAAGATAAAGGCAGTCAGGCAGTTAAGATTAGCCAAGTATCCTCTCGCCAATATGAAAAAGATGTATGCCCACCAAAAGGCTCTAGCTTCTATGCCACAGGAAGAATACGATCGATTCGCAGAAGAGATTAGATTCCTGACATCAAAGGGATTACAATACGATGTCAATGACAGGAACTTCAAGTTTGATCCAAAAGGGCAGAGGCTCTATCTATTCGATTGGTTCTGGGAGGAAACGGTGACCGGGGACTTTAGATCACCGCCATTTGTAGGTGTCTTTGAAAGAGCTACACACTTGATGAGCAAAGCGCCTATGGAGGGGTATTTTAGAATCATGGGGCAGAAAGGTAAGTTCAAAAGAGAGTCTCAATATTTCGCAAAGCAGGAACTAAAGGCTGTGTCTTATAGAAGTGAAATACTAAGCAAGCTAACGAATGCATTCAATAAGATGAATCTAATTCCAAGCAAATACGCAATCACAGGAACGGCTCTGGACTTAAACCAATTAGCCAAGTCAGGCGGAGATTACATTGACTTAGCTGTTGAGGCCTTCTTGAACCCACTAGCAATTTCACAAGAGGAACTAGAACTATTAGCAGCAGGTAAGAAGATACCAGAAGATCCTAAGCCAAAGTTCATAGATTCGGAAGCTGCAGATCTGCCACTAGTTGAAGTGAACCCAAAAGAGCGCAAATCAGATCCAGTCACTCTTGAGCAGTTCACTAGATGGGTACAACTTGTGAATATGAAAAATAAAGAACTGGAGGCATTCCTTGCATCCGATTTAGGCCAACAGGCTGGATTGAATAAGAAGCGACAGGAAGAGTTTGGTGGGATCAACAGAGGACGAACTTCTGGGTTCGCCATTCTAAGAATGCGCAAGAAGCTAGGGCTTACAGGACCAAAGGATTACATCAAGAATGGACCGATGGTTATCAAGCGATATTATCAGATGGCACTAGAAAAGTGGAATCCAACCGACTGGTATTGGTGTGGCAGACAATACTCGTTTAACTCAAGAGCTAGAGGACAAGCAGGTCCATACACCGATAAGAAAGGCAGACCAACACGAAAGCTACTAGCATTGTGGGTATGGGGACACGATCCTTGGAGATACGCTCGTAAGATCGAAGGAAAGGAAAGGATGCCACCATGTCCTAAGGTACCATGGGTAGGTATGACTGAGAAGCGCAAGTATGGTACTACAGAATATACTTACACAAACCCACGAATACCGAAGAAGTACGAAGGTCAAGATCCAAGCGAACACTCTGACTTATACACTGACGAGGAGCCAACTAACACGATTCAAGGACTCGGATTCAAAGACGAAGCCACTGCTAAGAAGTCTATACGCTTGATTAAAGCATCAGGAAAGACGCACGCACACAAGATTCAAGCAGCTATGGCTATGGAACAGAGAGCCAGATTCCATCCACACCAAACTCCCGGGATTAAAGCAGCACAGAAGATCTATGCTAAGTTTATCGAGGAGATGAAGAAGAAAACAAAAGAGATGCGAAAGAACTCTCCTACATCAGATTTCGATGAAGTGATTGAATACATATTTGGAGTGAGCGAGGAAACACAACATACACTGTTCAACAGACTAGTGAAACTGATGGAAGAGTCAGGAGAGATCGCTGAAGAGGTTCTAATCAAAGAAGGATACAAGCCATACAAAGAAGCAGGCAAAGATGGCGTCGAAGGAGAGATCGCTGATGCTATAGTTGTGTTGATTATGGCCTTTGAGCGAAACGGTGGGACACCCGAAGAACTCAGTGAATTGTTAGCAAAGAGCATTGGTAAGGGTGGTTTAGGGCAAAAATCTAATCCAGCAAGAACCCCAGAAGGAAGGAAGATACCAAAGAAGTATCTAAAAGGACTCACCAAGACAGAGATGGCGATCGCAGCTAAGGAGATCGATAAGGGATACAAGTATGATTTGAACGATCCTAAAGCTTACGAAGATTGGAAGTCAGACATCAAGGCAAAGGCTAGAGGATATAAGACCGTTCCTAGTAAGTATAAGAAGAAGTTCGTTAAGATGTATGGTCCATTGCCAGAGAAGGGAGACTTCTTAACTAAGGTAAGTAAAGCCACGGGAATTAAGAAGAAGATTCTAAAGAAGGTAAGAGATAAGGGCTTAGCTGCATGGGCTACAGGACACAGAGTTGGAGTAACCCCTCATCAGTGGGCTGCAGGAAGAGTTTATTCTTTCGTGACTTTAGGAAACACTGTTATGAAAGGTAAGAAAAAGATGGGCGATTATTCATTAGCAGTTGAAGCAGGTATTATCAAAGACAACCCAAAAGAACCTAGTGCAGATGATTTCTTTCCGGGCAACTCAAAGGTGGCACCTTACTATATGAGAGCACAGACTATTCCTATAACGGCACTGCAAAACTCAACACGACACGATTTTGTCGATGAGGAGGAAGACCCGTTTTCTGATCAATTTTGACAGCAAACCTTCTAACCCGCCCCAAGCCTGCTAACATCATGGTCCAACTGTCAGGGGTATTTCTCCAGTCATTCCGAGACCGCCATTCGGTTGTTATCGGAAGAACTCGTAGTGGTAAGACAGTATTCACAGGTAAGGTGCTTGAGGGACTTCAAGAGTTGAATACACATACAATCTTCGTCGATCCTAAACACGACAAAGATTTCGCACACCTAGGAACGATATGCCATAGCCCTATCCAAGTATATGAGCAACTCCTACTGAAGAATCCAGCAATAGTCTTCAGACCATCAGCAGATGAGAATAAGAAGGAAGAGCTAGATCGCATGGTTGAACTGGTGTTTAGCTTACAGAGGAAAGCTGGATTTAAGCGAACTAAACGGGTCATAGCAATTGACGAGATACAATTGTTTGCTAAGAAGGGATCTTCTAAAGCGATTGAAATGATATGGACAGTTGGTGCAGGACTGGGAATTGTTGGCATGGCACTGACCCAAAGAATACAATTGCTAAACGAAACTGCTTGGAGCCAATCAGAGAACAAGGTTATTTTCTGTATAGAAGATCGGATTGAATATCTTAAATCAAGGAACTTACAACACTATGTCGATCTTCAAGAGTTCTTTAATGACTCAGTGAACAAGTATTGGTTCTATTACACTAGAGGCGATGGTGAATGGAAGAAGCATAAACCGGTTTCTTTGAATAAGCCTAAAAGGAAGGGATCTCTCACCCTGTCCAGATGGTAGTCACTATAACAGTCCCATATGCGAAAGGCCCCGGTGAAGATATTGGGGCGATCAGATTCTTAGAGAGTCTTGAGGCATCGTTCAACTTGATGGATATTCCTTACTACACAATCAAAGGAACATCTCCAAGAACAATGTTGGATCTTTCCACGAGCGCAGCGAGATCAACACAATATACATTAGAACTATCATCTAGTCTAGTAGTATCTAATATCCATATAGATATCCAGAGTTATAGTAATGATTCTCAAAGGTTCATTGATAAAGAATCGATAAACAGCGATATAGTCTTTGGTATACTTCCGACATTTACCGATATCAACTTCATGGAAAGAATAGCCAAGTTGTCAGAAGCATTTGCCTATCCACAGGTAAGAGAAGTCGATATGGAAATGAACTATGCAAGTGGGCTAAGTGAGTTTATTTTTGACACACCAAGTATAGTGATCAAAGTTAACGAGGGTAGCGTGGATCTCTTCCCTGCCCTCGCTGAGGTTGTTGCTGAGGCGGTTTCGAGGGAGGTATCCCAAAGAATGCAGCAGGATTCTCTCGAAGAAGAGCTAGAAGTCTAGCCACACCAGAATTAACCGCATGAGATCTGTCACGGAATATTCGTCTTGCTACAAGATCATCTATAGCATCATACAATTCACGCTCTAAAGTCACGGTGACAGGAACCCGCTTGGACAAGTTTCGCTCTCGATTAAGGCGTGACACGATACTCCCAGTCACTCTGTGTATATGACAGTTCTCCATCATACGGTGTATGACACCATTATAGACTTCCTTATATGTACCCCCTACATCGGAAGGTTTGATCGGCATGCCACTACAAGAAGTAGTTATTCTGAACCCTCGTCGTCGACCAGCTAAGAGACGCGCCGCTAAGCGTAAGTCTTCTAGTACTCGTAAGAAGACGACTAGAAGCCGTGCGTCGGCGAAGAGAAAGGCATCCGTCAAAAAGAAAAAAGGAGGAAAAAAGATGGCAAGAAGAAAGACCACCCGAAGAAAGACCACGGCGCG
>CETE01153851.1_pt1 | contig 14869 bp, 12 predicted proteins | sample 531241 | NCBI WGS metagenome assembly CETE01 (sample SAMEA2622336, study PRJEB7988) | marine metagenome | biome: marine biome (ENVO:00000447); feature: deep chlorophyll maximum layer (ENVO:xxxxxxxx); material: "saline water (ENVO:00002010), including plankton (ENVO:xxxxxxxx)" | depth 30 m
TACGCTTTGGTGAGTATATCCGCTCAACTCCAGATGGGCTGCATTATCATTTACCTTTCCCAATTGAGACAGTTCTAAAGCCCAAAGTGACTCGTGAAAACCAAGTAGAAGTTGGCATTAGAACCTCTAATCAAGCGTCTATAGGCAGAGGTGCTGTTGGCCGTGATGTGCCTGAAGAAAGCTTGATGCTCACTGGCGATGAGAACATTGTTGATGTTGATTTTTCAGTTCAATGGGTCATCAGTGATGCCGCTGATTATTTATTTAACATTGAAAATCAAGAGTCGACAGTCAAAGCTGTCGCAGAAAGTGCAATGAGAGAAGTCATTGGAAACTCAAATCTGGAACAAATACTAACACAAGGCAGAGAGAGCAATGAGACGGCAGTTAGAGATCTGATGCAGAGTACACTAGATGAATATGGGGCAGGCATACTTATCAGACGTGTACAATTACAAAAGGTTGATCCTCCAGCTGCAGTTATTGATGCGTTTAGAGACGTTCAGGCTGCAAGAGCTGACCAAGAACGGCTAAGAAATGAAGCTGAGGCATATTCAAACAGGATAATCCCAGCAGCACGCGGTGAAGCTGCACAATTAATGGAAGCTGCTGAAGCATACAAAAACTCTGTTATAGCGGATGCCGAAGGTCAAGCATCAAGATTTAACTCAATTTATGAAGAATATAGAAAAGCACCTGAAGTTACTCGTGGTAGGATGTATCTTGAAACAATCGAGCGTGTATATGGGGGAATGGATAAGATCATAATAGATCAGAGTGGTGATAGTTCAAATGTTGTACCATATCTACCCCTAGATCAATTACAAAAACGGCAGGATGATGGAGAAACACAATGATTAAAAAACTTGGAATAACAGGCTTAATAGTTCTACTATTCGCTGCTGCAGTGATCCTTTTTAGTGCAGCGTTCACTGTCCATCAAACACAACAAGCATTGATTTTACGATTTGGTGAAGCAATTAGAATCGTCACAAATCCTGGATTACATTTTAAAATGCCAATTGCTGATGACGCGGTATACATTGATAAAAGGATTTTGGACTTGGACTCAGAATCACAGGAAGTTATTGCCTCTGACCAGAAGAGGCTTGTTGTCGATGCATATTCAAGATACCGAATAACTGACGCATTAAAGTACTACCAATCAGTCCAAACATCAGCCAGAGCTAATGCTCGCCTTTCTCAAATCCTCAACTCAGCTGTTAGAAGGGTACTTGGCGCGGCAACGTTTGAGGAAATTGTAAGGGATAAGCGACCAGAATTGATGAAAAAGATCACGGAGCAGGTGAACAATGAAGCGGCGGCTCTTGGAATGTCAATTGTTGATGTAAAAATTAGAAGAGCTGATTTACCTGAGGCTAACAGTCAAGCTGTGTACATGAGAATGCAAACAGCAAGAACCAAGGAAGCAAATGACATCAGAGCAAGGGGTCAAGAGCAAGCTAAAATCATAACATCAGTGGCAGACAGGGAAGCAAAGATCATCATTGCTGAAGCTAATAAGATTTCAGAAATAACGAGAGGTGAAGGTGACGCTGAACGAAACAGTATATATGCAGATTCATACGGCAAAGATCCAGAGTTTTTCAAGTTTTATCGCTCAATGGTTGCGTACGAGGAAAGCTTGAAGTCTGGTGATACACGATTGGTTATATCACCTGATACTGATTTCTTCAATTATTTCAAAGACCCTCTCGGCTCAGATTGAGAATGGATATTTTAATAACGGCGGTGGCGGTATTCTTATTATTTGAGGGTACTATTTACGGCCTTTTTCCTGAGCAAACAAAACGGATGCTTGCAACTGTAATGTCTATGGATACAAATACTCTTCGGATTTTTGGTCTTGTCATGGTAGCACTGGGTTCAATAATAATATGGTTGGTTTAAAAACATAATTTTGACAAAATCTATTCCTAAATAGATGAAGTAGAGAAAAAAAACTTGGAAGTTAATATGCAAAAATCATACAATATCAAATCAATACTAGGTTTATTAATTATATTTGGAGTAATTGTGTTTGCAGCACCTTTGCGCGCAAGTACATATCCAGATTTCTCTGAGATTGCGTCAAAATACGCAGACTCAGTTGTCAATATATCCTCAAAACAAAGCGTGAAAAGTAGTGATCCTTTTGATGGGTTAAATCCAGAGGACATACCTGATGTTTTTCGAGATTGGTACGAAAAGAATAAAAATTCTCAACGACCTGAGTCTGCAAGTTCACTCGGTTCAGGTTTTGTAATTGATGAGCAGGGTATAATAATAACAAATGCTCATGTGATACTTGATGCCAATGAAATTGACGTGATATTTTCAAATGGAGTCATTCTACCTGCCGAGCTTGTAGGGAAGGATACCAAAACTGATATCGCTGTCTTGCGTGTAACTCCTGCTGAAGGGCAGAATTTGGTTGCATTAGAATTTGGGAATTCAGATGAACTGAAAGTAGGACAATGGGTAATGGCAATTGGTAACCCGTTTGGATTGGGTGGAACAGTAACTGCTGGTATAGTCTCTGCAAAAAATAGAGATATAAGGTCAGGTCCATATGATAATTTTATACAAACCGATGCTGCAATTAACCGAGGGAATAGTGGTGGACCATTATTTAATACAAACGGAAAGGTGGTCGGAATAAATTCCGCGATTATATCAACTACAGGCGGATCAGTTGGAATTGGATTTGCAATACCTTCAAAAACAGCAACTCCCGTTATTGAGCAGTTGATTGAATATGGTGAAACCAGGCGCGGGTGGTTAGGTGTGAGAATTCAGGAAGTATCCGAAGATATAGCATCCAGTCTCGGAATGAATGGTGCAAGTGGCGCACTTGTTGTTAGCGTTGATGAGGATGGTCCTGCAAAGCGGGCTGGGATTAAATCTGGTGATATTATTCTTAATTTTAATGGTGTCGTAATCGATACTATGAGAGAACTGCCAAGAGTTGTAGCAGAAACAAAGGTTGGCACAAGGGCTGAAGTAGAAATTTGGCGTAAAAATAAAGCGATAAAGAAATCCGTTGTGATCGAAAGATTAAATGAGGGCAGTCTCGTTCCTGTAGAGCCATCAGACGACATGGATAATACTGATGCGGATAATACTTCTATTTTAAATCTTGGTTTTTCCTTGAGTAATGTAAGCAGTGAATTATCGGCCAAATATGATTTTGCTCCAAACCAAAAGGGGCTTGTTGTGACACAGATAGACGATCAATCTGATGCATTCAAAAGAGGTTTGCAGGAGGGTGACGTTATCAATGTGATTAATGAGCAAGATTTATACAGTGTCAATCAATTTATTCGTATCATAGATAAATACAAAAAGGCTGACAAAAACTTACTTCTGATAAAAGTAGTTCGTGGAAAGAATATGATACGAGTATTTCCGTTAGATATTTCTATAGATTAATCAACTATCTTATCTTCTGATAAGCCTATAAAGTATAATAAACTGTCCAGACCAGTGTGCTCTATTTGCCCATTAGCATTTGCTTTTAATATTGGTTTTCCTCTGTAAGATATTCCTAGCCCAGCTTCCTTTATCATTTCTAAGTCATTTGCTCCATCACCTATAGCCACAACATCAGTATTTTTGAGTTTGTGAGAGTTAATAGTCTTTTTGAGGATATTTTTTTTTGATATGGAGTCAATTATTGGTGGAATTACCTTACCCGTGAGAATACCATCAATCACTTCCAAGGTATTGGCATAATTTTCCTGAAAATTTAGTTTTTCTGATATTTTTTCAGTGAAAAAAGTAAATCCCCCTGAAACTAATATTGTTTTTATTTTTTGCTTATTGAGATTTATTAGTAATTTTTCTGCGCCATCATTAAATTCTATCTTTTGGAAAATCTCGTTAAGAAGTTCTAATTTTATACCCTTTAGCAAGCCAACTCTTTTTTCTAATGCTTCAGTAAATGCTATTTCCCCTCCCATTGCCTTTCTTGTAATGTCTTCAACTTCTTCTTTCAGGTTTGCAAGATCTGCAATCTCATCGATGCATTCTTGTTTAATGATTGTTGAGTCCATATCGGAGATGAATAAACGCTTATTCTTTTCTTGAGCACTTTGGTAAGCCCAATCATACAAATGCATATTAAAATACTCAACCAATTCATCAACCATGACAGTCTTATCTGAATTAAAACAAATCTCACACGCTTTCTCACTAGCGAGCCATTTACTTTTGATATCAACTTTCAGAAAATCCTGAATCGCTTTAAAGGTTTCAGTTGTTATGTTGTTATCTTTACTAGATACTATTGTAAGTAATTTTTTCATTTTTTATATGTAGATTAGGGTAGATGTTAAATTATAGCTCAATTCTTATTTCAGGTCCAACAGCTTCTGGGAAGTCAGATCTGGCAGTTCGATTAGCAAAAAAGTATGATGGAGTGATAATCAACGCAGATGCCATGCAAATATACGATGTACTATCAATTATAACTGCTCGACCAAACCCTAAAGCCCAAGACACAATTCCTCACTTTTTGTATGGTTATGTTAATCCTCAAATAAGATATTCAGTTGGTGAGTGGCAAAAAGATATTGCGAGATTACTGATTTTTTTGGAGAAAATAAATATATTACCAATAATTGTCGGCGGGACAGGATTATATTTCTCCGGATTATTGGGTGAAATAGCGGAAATCCCAAATATTTCACAACAAATAAGAAGCAAGTGGTTGAAAGTTAAAGATGAAAATGAGACACATTACCTTCATGAATATTTAAAAAAAATAGATCCAAAATCATATAAAAAAATCAATCCAAATGATCAATCAAGGATCCTGCGTGCTATTGAAGTCTATGAGCAGACTGGTGTTTCAATTCAGGATTGGAAAGAGAGGCAAGGTATTAGACTCATAGAAAAATCAAAATCAAAATTTATCTATCTTTGCCCCAAGAAAGATTATCTTCATCACAATATAGAAAAAAGAACAGCAAAAATGTTATCGAGTGAAGAGCTGTATAGTGAGGTTCGTGATCTCCGTAACCTAAAAGTCCCGTCCGCATATCCATCAATGAAAGCAATTGGTGTAAGAGAAGTTATGGATTTAATTGATGGGAAAATTAATCAAGATCAAGCAGAGGCTAGTATAAATAATCAAACTAAAAAATATGTAAAAAGGCAAATAACATGGGCGCGCAAAAAAATGGTATATTGGGACTGGATTGATGATGAAAAACAAATTTCTAAACTTTCATAAAAAAAATTGATTAATTTTTCTATATGAAATATATTGTGGTATAAATTTAATATTTTTGGATTATATGATGTACTTAAACAAAAATCTGCTGGTCGTCTTTTGTATCACCTGAGTCCCTTCCGGGGTTCTTGATGGTGATACTTTCATAGGGGCAAACGCCCCTTTTTTTAATTTTGGGTATATTTTTTATGAAAGTTTATTTTAAAAAAGGCAAATAAGAATGGGCAAAAAAATTACAGGAGCAGAAATGGTAATTCAGACACTTCATGATCAGGGTGTTGATTCAGTTTTTGGGTATCCAGGTGGAGCAGTGCTCCCAATCTATGACGCAATTTTTCAACAGGAAGATGTGAAGCATATTCTTGTCCGTCATGAACAGGGCGCATCACACGCTGCAGAGGGTTATGCTCGCTCAACTGGTAAAGTTGGCGTTCTTATTGTGACTTCGGGGCCTGGGGCTACAAATGCGGTAACTGGGCTAACAGACGCCTTGTTAGACTCCATACCGATAGTCTGCATAAGCGGACAGGTTCCAACACATCTCATTGGTACTGACGCTTTCCAGGAGGCCGATACTGTTGGTATTACAAGGGCATGCACTAAGCATAATTGGTTAGTTAAAGATATAAAAGATTTACCACGCATTATGCATGAGGCATTCTACATTGCCAGATCAGGTCGCCCGGGACCAGTTTTAGTTGATATTCCAAAAGATATTCAGTTCGCTGAGGGTGATTATGAGGATTTATCAAAAACAACCCATAAAACATACACGCCCCCAAATACAATTGATAACAAAGCTGTCGCTAGAGTTGTTGATCTTATGGAGAGGGCAAAGAGGCCAATTATTTATTCCGGTGGGGGTATAATAAATTCTGGCCCAAAAGCATCAAAATTATTACAAAAATTTGTACATAAGACTAATATGCCAATTACATCTACTTTAATGGGTCTGGGGGCTTATCCAGGATCTGGTGATAATTGGTTGGGTATGTTGGGTATGCATGGTACCTATGAAGCAAATATGGCGATGCATGATTGTGACCTAATGTTATGTATTGGCGCCAGGTTTGATGACAGAATCACCGGAAAAATTGATGAGTTTTCTCCAAATTCAAAAAAAGTCCATATCGATATAGACGCAACGTCAATAAATAAAAATGTAGAAGTGGATATATCTATAATTGCTGACTGCGGAAAATTCCTAAATGAAGCACTTAAAATTATGGATAAGAGGAGTAATAAATTCCAATCATTCAATGAATGGTGGAAACAGATTGAGTTGTGGAAAAAAGTAAATTGCTTAAGTTATAAACCAAATTCAGATGTAATTATGCCTCAATACGCAATCCAAAGATTATATGAGTTAACAAAAAATAAAGATACATACATCACGACTGAAGTTGGTCAACATCAAATGTGGGCAGCGCAATTTTATAAATTTGATAAACCAAACCGCTGGCTAACATCTGGAGGTTTGGGTACTATGGGCTATGGCTTCCCAGCTGCAAATGGTGTGCAGGTTGCAAAACCGGATGCATTGGTAATAGACATCGCTGGAGATGCATCTATATTAATGAATATTCAAGAGCTCTCAACAGCCGTTCAATATCAACTTAATACAAAAATCTTTATATTAAATAACAGCTATATGGGAATGGTCAGGCAATGGCAGCAACTATTACATGGTAATCGAATATCTGAGAGTTACTCTGACTCATTACCAGATTTCGTAAAGCTTGCGGAGGCCTATGGCGCAACCGGCATCCGTGTGAAAAAGCCAGCTGATCTTGATGATGCAATTGCAAGGATGATCGATACACCCGGACCTGTTATTTTTGACTGTGTTGTTGCAAACCTTGAGAATTGTTTCCCAATGATTCCATCTGGTAAGGCTCATAATGATATGCTGCTTGGCGAGAATGTGTCTGATGAAGAAGTGGCAAATGCCATTGATGATGATGGAAAAATAATGGTTTAAAAAATTAACTTATGAGTGAATAAAATGAACAAGAAAAATCCAGCCTCAACTTATGATATCATCTCAATAAATGAAGATGATGAAAGACATACATTATCTATTATTGTTGACGATGAACCTGGCGTTTTAGCAAGAGTCATTGGTCTTTTTGCAGCAAGAGGTTTTAATATTGACTCACTTACTGTGTCAGAAACTGAAAGCAAACAACAACTATCCAGAATTACACTCGTGACTTCAGGATCCCCAAGTGTTATTGAAAAAATAAAAGTCCAAGTTGATAGGTTGGTTTCTGTCCACAAAGTGTCAGATCTCACTGCAGATTATGGACAATACGGAGCACTTGAGAGAGAGCTGGCATTAATAAAGGTAAAGGGTACAGGGAACAAGAGACTTGAGGCTCTAAGATTGGCTGAAGCATTTGACGCACAGACAGTCGATGCAAGCCTCGATAGCTTCATTTTTCAAATTACTGGAAGAACCCGTGAAATTGATAGATTCATTAATTTAATGGCAAGTGTCGGGCTCACGGAAGTATCAAGAACCGGCGTAGCTGCGCTGAAAAGAGGAGCTGATAACACTTAGCATTATTAGAAAATTTAGATTTTAGTAGTTTAACAATATAGAATAGGGATAAAAAAAATGAGAGTTTATTACGATACTGATGCTGATCTTGGGCTAATAAAAAGTAAAAAAGTTGGTATCATTGGTTTTGGAAGCCAAGGGCATGCACACGCACTAAATTTAAAGGACTCCGGGATAAAGAATATAGCTATTGGCTTGAGGGATGGTTCAAGCTCAGCAAAAAAGGCTAAAGACAGCGGTCTTCAAGTCATGTCGGTTTCAGAATTATCTGCGTGGGCTGATATGATAATGATGTGTGCTCCTGACGAAATACAGCCTGATATATACAAAAATCATATAAAAGATCACATAAAGCCCGGGACTGCTATTGCGTTTGCTCACGGTTTAACAATACATTTTGGGCTTATCGAGCCTTCAAAAGATCTTGATGTAATAATGGTGGCACCGAAGGGGCCTGGGCATACCGTTCGTGGTGAATTTCAAAAAGGTGGTGGCGTACCGTGTCTGATGGCAATACACCAAGATTCATCTGGAAACGCGCACGATGTTGCTCTTTCATATGCAAGCGGAATAGGGGGCGGACGCTCTGGTATAATTGAAACAACCTTTAAAGAGGAATGTGAAACTGATTTATTTGGTGAACAGGCTGTTCTATGCGGTGGACTTGTTGAGTTAATCCGTGCTGGCTTTGAGACATTAACTGAAGCTGGTTATGCACCAGAAATGGCCTACTTTGAGTGTCTGCACGAGGTTAAATTGATTGTTGATCTCATCTATGAAGGTGGTATTGCTAATATGAACTATTCAATATCAAATACAGCCGAATATGGAGAATATCAATCAGGACCAAGATTAGTTACTGAAGAAACAAAACTCGAGATGAAAAAGATCTTAAATGATATTCAAACAGGGAAATTTGTTACAAATTGGATGAACGAGTGTAAAGCTGGGCAACCTACTTTTAAAGCTATAAGACGCTTAAATGACGCTCATCCCGTTGAAGAAGTTGGAGAAAAATTAAGAGATATGATGCCTTGGATAAAAGCCGGCAAATTAGTTGATAAAGAGAAGAACTAAGGGTAGATGAGCTCCAAAGATAACCATATAAGAATATTTGATACAACTCTACGTGACGGTGAGCAATCGCCTGGCGCTACAATGACACTAGATGAGAAAATTCAGGTTGCAGAATTATTAGATGATATGGGTGTTGATATAATCGAAGCTGGATTCCCGATTGCTTCAAACGGTGATTTTGAAGCTGTATCAAAAATTGCTGAAAGATCACAAAATTCAATTATTGCAGGACTTGCAAGGGCAATTCCAGAGGATATTGACAGGGCTGGTGAGGCTGTAAAAAAAGCAAAAAGAGGTAGAATTCATACATTTGTCTCCACATCCCCGATCCATCTTGAACATCAAATGAAAAAAAATGAAGATGAAGTACTTGAAATCATACAAAAAACAGTTGCGCAAGCAAGAAGCTATGTTGAGGATGTGGAGTGGTCAGGAATGGATGCAACAAGAACCTCAGTCGATTTTTTGTGTAAGTGCTGCGAGGTAGCAATAAAGAATGGTGCAACAACAATCAATATACCTGACACAGTCGGATATGCCATCCCTCATGAGTTCAATAACTTGATTAAAACCCTGAGGGAAAAAGTGTCAGGCGCCGATGAAGTTATTTTTTCTACACATTGTCACAATGACCTTGGTCTTGCTGTAGCCAATTCTTTAGCCGGTGTGGATGCTGGTGCAAGACAGATTGAATGTACCATAAATGGACTTGGAGAAAGGGCAGGAAATGCAGCGCTGGAAGAGGTTGTTATGGCAATTAATACGCGTTCGGATGCACTTCCCTACACAACAAAAATTGATACAACAAAAATATTGCGAGCTTCAAAGCTGGTCTCTGCAATTACATCTTTTCCAGTCCAGTACAACAAAGCTATTGTCGGAAAAAATGCCTTTGCGCATGAGTCTGGTATTCACCAAGATGGGATGCTGAAGAATAGCCAAACATACGAGATAATGAACCCTGAAGCGATCGGTCTTAAGGAGTCTTCACTTGTAATGGGAAAACACTCAGGACGGCACGCTTTCAGAGAAAAATTAGCTGATCTTGGATATAAACTTGGCGATAATGCATTTCAAGATGCATTTGATAGATTTAAGACGCTAGCTGACAAAAAGAAAAATATTTATGATGAGGATATTATGGCTCTTGTTGATGATGAGATTTCAAGTACAAGCGAGAGACTGAAATTTAAATCACTTATCGTAAATGCAGGAACGCAGGGACCACAAAGTGCAGAGCTTGAGATGGAAGTTGATGGTAAAATAATGAAAAATAAATCAACGGGTGATGGGCCTGTGGATGCGATTTTTAATTGTATAAAAGCTATATTCCCTCATAGAGCATCACTACCATTATACCAAGTGCAAGCAGTTACAGAGGGCACGGATGCACAGGCTGAAGTAAGTGTAAGACTGGAAGATGCAGGTATATCTTTTACTGGTAGGGGAGCCGACACAGACACATTAGTAGCCTCTGCAAGAGCATATATAAGTGCATTGAATAGGTTGCTTATCGCAAAAGAGCGATCAAATTAATGATATTGGGCCCGTAGCTCAGCTGGTAGAGCAGTTGACTCTTAATCAATTGGTCGCAGGTTCGAGTCCTGCCGGGCCCGCCAGCTCAGTAGCAGATGATATTCGTATATCTTGATGTTAGTAGATCAAGCACTCCTTCTATTTGTGTATCCATTAAAAATTTGATAGATCACGGCCTATTCCAGAATTATAGCAATATTCATCCATATTTCTGATAATATGTGTGTTCTTCATTTTGATATCTCCCTATTTTTGGATCAATGTTAAAATTTTAAAGCATGCTGTTGCAATTTTATCAAATTGCTGTTTCTTAAAAATAAAATGAAAATTTCGGCTGTAATAAATTCAGTTTTCTATTTGCTATAATTCATTGTAATTTGCTCTATTTTAATATTTAATGGGTGTTAATGAATAATTAACTATTTTAAAGGGAGAACGAAATGTTAAGAATATTTATGTTTGCTCTAGCTCTTGCCACTTTTGGCTATGGTACTGCCCAAGCTAATGAAATAAAAGTTGGTATGATTATGAGTTTCACAGGGCCCCTAGAGTCGCTTGTACCGCCGATGGTGGATGGAGCTGAACTAGCTTTTAATGAAGCAAATGCCTCAGGGGAGCTGTTAGATGGTTCAACAATTACTCTAGTCAAGGGTGATGCTACGTGTATTGACTCAGCTGCCGCCGTAACAGCAGCGGAACAAGCAGTTGCAGACGGTGTTGTTGCGATATTCGGAGCTGACTGCTCAGGTGTTACGAAAGCCATAACACAAAATGTTAGTATGCCAAATGGTATTCCAAATATATCACCAGCGGCAACTTCACCATCTCTAACAACCGAACCAGATAATGGTTTATTTTACAGAACTGCCCCATCCGACGCAAGAGGCGGTGAAGTATTAGCAGCAATCACAGCAGATAAAGGTGTAAAGAGTATTGCCATCACTTATATTAATAATGATTATGGTGTTGGTCTCGCAGATGTCTTTGAATCCGCAGTTGAAGCAGCCGGCATTGAAGTAACAGCTAAAATAGCTCATGAAGGTGATAAAGCAGATTACAGCGCAGAAGTTGGAGTTTTATCCGCCGCTGGTGGCGATGCACTAGCAGTACTAGGCTACATCGATCAAGGTGGTAATAATATTATTCGTGGTTCCTTGGACGCGGGTTCATTTGATCAATTCGCTCTTGGCGATGGAATGATCGGTACTTCCCTTGAAGATGCTTTTGGTGACGAGCTAAATGGTTCATGGGGTTCAACTCCTGGGTCTCTTGGTGCGTCATTCCAAAGATTCCAAGCGTATGCATCGGCTAATGATGTAGATCCTAATAGCGTTTATGCAGGTGAGTCATACGACGCTGCAGCTCTTTTAATTCTAGCTATGCAAGCTGGTGATTGTGATATTAGTGGTTGTAATGGTTCTACTGATGGTAGAAGTATTGCAGATAATATTCAAAAAATTGCTAACGGATCGGGGCCTAAAATCTATGCAGGTGAACTTGCAAAGGGTTTAAGGTTACTAAGCGCTGGTAATTCAATTAACTATCAAGGTGCTACGGACGTTAATTTCACTGAAGTTGGTGAAGCTTTCGGTCAGTTCCTAGAAAAAGGTTATGTTGACGGTAAATTCGTTAATGTAGGTGCTAGATAGCTTAGTTTATATCACCCCACATTATTATGTGGGGTGATAACCTAATTGTTAATAATCTTCTCAGGTAATAAGCCTTTTGGTCTGTATCTCATTACAACCAATAAGCCCAGACCCATCATTAAATATCTAAAATATGGGATGCTATCAATTAAATGAATCTTTAATTGATTTGTATTATCAACTTCGCTCATTAAGGCATTTATCACAAACAATGCGAATGGGGCTGACTCAATCCAAATAAACCAGACAACGAAAGCTCCAAGAATTGCTCCATAATTATTTCCAGTTCCGCCAAGTAGAACCATAACCCAAATTATGAAGGTATATCTCAATGGTTGATAACTAGCTGGTGTGAATAGTCCGTCATACGTAACTAACATTGCACCAGAAAAACCTATGATGGCAGAGCCGATCATAAATATATGTAAGTGTCTTTTTACAACATTTTTACCCATTGCTTTTGCTGCATCTTCGTTATCACGTATCGCTCTCATCATCCTGCCCCATGGCGATCTGAGAGCTTTTTCTGAAAATACTAATATAGTAATCAAAACAATTGAGAAAATTACGCTAAAACATAGCTTTACAAAAATACTTGATGAAGTCATCACCAGGTCATTTAGTAAGATAATCTTTTCATCTAAATCGGTAACCTTTGATAATCTTCCCTTGAATAAGAATCCAATAAAATTTATAAACCAGTCTGAATTTTGCAGATCTACCTCAAATGGCACTGGTCTCTTAAGTCCAGTAACATTTTTAACTCCCCGGGTGAGCCATTCTTCATGTTTAACATATGATACAACAATCCCTGAAATTAATAGTGTAGCAATTGCAAGATAATCGGATCGTAAATCTAGACAAACTTTACCAATGATAAAGGCAACCAAAGCTGCAAAGATGGCCCCAACAAACCAAGAGAAAATTATTGGTAAATCAAAACCACCTAAAAAACCACTGGTTGCAGCATCAATGGACTCGATTGCAGAAATTGATGGTCCAGCAGCTAATTTCATCATTGGTATTACTGAGATTACCAAAAAGAATAATAAATAGTTTTTGTATTTCGATTGAAATTTTCGATGAACATAAAAAATGCTTGTAATTAACGTAAACAAAATGAGGCCAGATAATATTATACCAAATCCTCCTGCAGCCCAAGCTTCGTTTACCGGTGGAACTGACACAACAATGGTAGCAAGGCCACCTATAGCTAGAAAACCCATGACACCAAAATTAATTAGCCCCGAATATCCCCATTGTATATTAACACCCATCGACATTACTGCAGAAATTAAGCAAAGATTGAGAATTGCCAGGGCAACTCCCCAAGATTGCACAAAACCAACCATAATAAGCAGCAAGGCCATGACTCCAAAAGCAAGTTTTATATCAAGATTATTTCTCAAATAACTTTCCCCTTAAAAATTCCGTTTGGTCTGTATATCAGAACCACTATGAGTATCGCAAACGATATCGCAAATTTGTAGTCTGTTGATATGTATTGCACCAAACTACTTGGTTCTAATTGCTCTGGTAGCAGATATACAAGAAATTTCTTATATGCGTATGTAAGTCCTATCTCTGTGAAAGCAATAACAAAACCTCCGTAGAACGCACCAAGAGGGTTTCCGATCCCACCCACAATAGTTGCAGCAAAAATAGGTAATAAATTATTCCAATAGGCAAATGGTTTAAAGCTCTTATCTAAACCGTAAAGAGTCCCTGCAATAGTAGCAAGTATAGAAACAATAACCCATGTGTATATTACTATTTTTGTGGGGTCTATTCCTGATAATAGAGCTAAATCTTCATTGTCTGAATAAGCCCTCATTGATTTACCGGTTTTAGTTTTATTTAGAAAATAAAATAATATTGAACATGTTATAATTGTTGTTATGACAGTAATTACCTGAGTAGATTTGAGGGCTATACCCTCATTTAGCCCAGTCATTTTTTTAAATTCACCGGCCTTCATTATAAATCTAGCTCCATCCATAAATATTACGTCGCCGGGTCCAATTACGATCCTTACTATCGCATTTAAAATAAACATAACTCCAATACTGACTACAATAAGTATTACAGGCTCACTCTTTATATCTCGGTAATATTTGAATACTGTCTTATCAAAAAATAAACTTAATATGACTGTTGCAATTATTCCAATAGGCAATGCCAGCAATGCAGTAGGTAAAAAACCAAGAGTAATACCTAATGATTGCAAATACCCCGTAGATAGGATAACTATCATTGTCCCAAAAGCCATTAAGTCGCCGTAGGCAAAATTAGCAAACCTGAGGACACCGTATATAAGAGTAACACCGATGGCTCCTAATGCAAGTTGTGATCCATATGTTAATCCTGGTACGATTATATAATTTCCTAAGAGTATGATTGCGTTTAAAAAATCCATTTAACCACCCAAAAAAGACTTTCTAATTTCATCATCGTTTATAAGATAGTCCCCACTTCCTTCATAAGCATTTCTCCCAGTAACAAGGATATAGCCACGATCTGATATACCCAATGCCTGTCTAGCATTTTGTTCGACCATAAGTACTGCTATATTTTGTTGTTTAATATTTAAAATATGTTCAAATATTTCATCCATCACGACTGGAGACACTCCAGCAGTCGGCTCATCTAGCATTAGAACCTTGGGTTTAGTCATTAGGGCTCTTGCAAGTGCAACTTGCTGACGTTGACCACCTGAAAGCTCTCCCGCTAACTGATCTTGTTTTTCGTTTATAATAGGAAACAAGTCGTACATTTCTGAAATACGACTACTGATATCACCATCATTTA
>CETE01009454.1_pt1 | contig 14842 bp, 6 predicted proteins | sample 531241 | NCBI WGS metagenome assembly CETE01 (sample SAMEA2622336, study PRJEB7988) | marine metagenome | biome: marine biome (ENVO:00000447); feature: deep chlorophyll maximum layer (ENVO:xxxxxxxx); material: "saline water (ENVO:00002010), including plankton (ENVO:xxxxxxxx)" | depth 30 m
AAGGGTCGGCAGAAGATCTCGCACACTTGCTATCTGAGGGACTACCGACCCCGGCGGAAGGTGGCCGGGCCAGCGAATGTAGAGAGGACTTCTGACACCCCCTTCGTCGGTCGAACCCTTCCTGCCGCGCATTCCTCCATTCCAACGCACCCCGTTTGGCCCGTTGTCATGAAACCATACCACGACGGTCTCACTGGCCACGTTGAGTGCCTCGAGACGAGCAAGTATCCGGCCGACGTTCCAGTCAATATTCTCACACATTGCGAGAGCACTCCTCTTGTGCGTCTCTATCTCGCGTTCTGGACTCTGCTGATTTCTCATCTGGAGCCTGCGTTCGCCAAAGCGCTTCCAGAATTCATCGGGGACCTGCATGGGGGAATGCGGCGTATTGTACGGTATGTAGGTAAAGAATGGCTTTCGGGACTCCACTGCACTCTCGATGAAAGCAATCGCCTTGTTCGTGAAGTCATCGACGCAAAAACCCTTGCCCTTGACCGGACGCCCGTTCCACTCAAGAAGCGGGCTGTAATAATTTCCCCAGTGACCACTGCAGAAACCATAGAACTCATCGAAACCACGCCCGTTTGGATGGTAGGGGTATTGCATGCCATTATGCCATTTACCAAATGCACCAGTCACGTAACCCTCCGCCTTGAACATATCAGCCACGGTGACTTCACCGAGGTTCATCCGTTCACCTCCTGCTGAGGTAGAGTATACGCCTGACCGTGCGTGATGTCGCCCAGTCAGGAACTCGGCCCTCGTGGGTGAACAGACGGGACATACATAGAAACGATCAAAGCTCACACCGTCCCGCTTCAAGGAATCGACATGGGGCGTCTGAAGGTCGACATTGCCGGAGCTTGCAAGGTCGCCCCACCCCTGATCATCCGTAAGAAAAACCAGAATGTTCGGTTGAGACCCGACCGCTGTGTGAACTGCGATTGCAGTAAGGATGACGAGAATCAATCTGACATGCATCTGTGAAATCCATGGTGTACGCGAACCGTCACGGCTTGAAGTAAAATCAAATGGGCTGATACCCCGGCCTGGATGAGTTCTGTTTTATCCCCAAAACACATTCTGTTGACCATCGTCTTTCTCTAACGTAAATCCACCTCTCCGTTCTGCTGATAATGTCTTCTCCCACGATCATTTACACGATTACCGACGAGGCTCCGGCTCTTGCGACCCGCTCCCTGTTGCCAATCATTCATCGGTTCACGAGCTCATCGGGAATTCGGGTTGAAACCCGTGATATCTCCCTGGCCGGCCGGATCCTCGCGGTGTTTCCCGATTTCCTCGGAGAAGGCCAGCAGTGCACGGATGCACTCGCTGAGCTTGGGGCACTTGCTCAGACACCCGAAGCCAATATTATCAAGCTGCCCAACATCAGCGCCTCCATCCCCCAGCTCGAGGCCGCCATCAGGGAATTACAGGGGCATGGATATTCTCTCCCCGACTACCCTGCAGCCCCGTCAACCCCTGAGGAAATCGACATCAAGGCACGCTACGACCGGGTCAAGGGCAGCGCAGTAAATCCAGTACTGCGAGAAGGCAATTCCGATCGTCGGGCCCCAAAAGCGGTCAAGCAGTATGCGCGCAACAACCCCCATTCAATGGGCGCGTGGTCAGAAGATTCCAAGACAAACGTCGCGAGCATGTCCACAGGGGATTTTCGCTCGCAGGAGAAGTCCACCACTGTTGAATGTGCCACCACCTTTCAGATCGAGTTTGTCGACTCCCAAGGGAGCACCAGTGTTCTCAAGGCCGCAGCGCCGCTGCTTGCAGGGGAGGTTATCGATGCCAGCGTCATGAGCCTCAAGGCTCTCTCCTCTTTCCTCGATCATCAGATTTCCCACGCGAGGGAAGAGGGTCTTCTCTTTTCCTTACACATGAAGGCCACAATGATGAAGGTTTCTGACCCTGTCATCTTCGGCCAATGCGTGCGTGCATACTTCAAGCATCTGATCAAGAACCATGAGCCGCTGCTCGGCGAGCTTGGTGTCGATTTCAATAATGGAATTGGAGATCTTCTCTCCAAGGCTGAAACCCTTCCTCAGGAAAAGAAAGAGGAGATTAAAGCTGATCTTCAAGCCTGTTACGACAAAGGGCCGGATCTGGCTATGGTGAATTCCGACCTGGGTATAACGAACCTTCACGTGCCAAGCGACGTCATTATAGATGCTTCCATGCCGGCTATGATTCGTGACTCCGGCAAGATGTGGAATGCGGATGGTGAGCGACAGGATACCCTTGCCGTCATTCCTGACAGCTCCTACGCGGGAATCTACCAGGCCACGATTGAATTCTGCCGTGAACACGGGGCATTCGACCCCACCACCATGGGAACTGTCCCCAATGTGGGCCTGATGGCCCAGAAGGCGGAGGAGTATGGTTCCCACGACAAAACCTTCCAAGCCCCTGCTGATGGAACCATCCGCATCATCGACGGCGATGGCACCGTTCTTATCGAACACAGCGTCGAGAAAGGAGACCTCTGGCGGGCCTGTCAAACCAAGGATGCTCCGATCCGTGACTGGGTGAAGCTGGCTGTTACCCGTGCCCGCGCAACTGGTTCACCAGCCGTCTTCTGGCTCGACAAAAACCGCGGGCACGATTCCCAGATCATTCGCAAAGTGCAGGAATACCTCGCGGAACATGATACCGAGTCACTCGACATTCGCATTCTGTCACCGGTCGAGGCCTGCCGTTTGACGCTCGAACGCCTCAAGGCTGGCAAGGATACAATTTCCGTTACCGGTAACGTCCTGCGAGATTACCTCACGGATCTCTTCCCAATTCTCGAGGTAGGCACCAGCGCCAAAATGCTCTCGATTGTCCCCCTCATGAAAGGAGGCGGCCTCTTCGAAACCGGGGCTGGGGGCTCAGCTCCGAAGCACGTTCAGCAATTTACTGCGGAAAACCATCTTCGATGGGACTCACTTGGTGAATTTCTGGCTCTCGCAGTTTCACTTGAGCACGTGGCAGCCAAGTTCAGCAGCACGAGGGCACGCATCCTCAGCGAGGCACTGGACGAAGCCAGCACGCAATATCTTCTCAACGACCGGGCACCTTCGCGAAAATGCGGTGAATTGGATAATCGAGGCACTCATTTTTACATCGCGCTTTACTGGGCTCGCGCTCTTGCAACCCAGAACGAGGATCATGAACTCAGCGCAGAATTTACCTCTCTGGCCACCCAGCTGGAAAACGCAGAGAAAACGATCATGGAGGAGTTAACCATTATTCAGGGACAGAATGTCGAAATAGGCGGCTATTACCGGCCCGACGAAGCCGCGGCGGATGCTGCAATGCGTGCAAGTCAGACGCTTAACTCCATCATCTCCAGCTGATTCCTCACCACGGGGAATCCTGCGAGCAACTTATCGCTAGTATATTCCGGCCATTCGATTGTAACTTGCAGTGTGCCTCGACAAACTTTCCCACTTTCCGCTCTCCTACGGCTCACCATCCTCGGCGCCTCATGCTGGATTGGAACTACCCTCTCCGGGACCGCAAACCCTGAGATTACCTCGGTGGGGCATACCCCTGGGGGAAAAATAGCATTTGAATTAGCCCCTGACCCCGGCGGTTACCATATTCTCCGCCGGTCCCATGATTTGTCAGAAGTTGGCAACGGTCGTCCCGTAGCCATCGTGAGAAGTAATTCCAGCGCTGTAACGATCGCTGACTCCTCCCGACCTAAGAGCAGAGCCTTTTATCAACTCTCCCATTTCAGATCGTCCCAGACCGGAGACATCGACAATGATGGCTTTTCAGACTGGCTAGAAATGGCGAGGCCTGGTTTCTACAACCCGCTCAATCCAGCGCCTCCTGTGAACCGAATCCACGGATCACTCATGCTCACAGATCGAGCACACTATGAAAGAATGGCAGGCAGGGACGGACGGCCTGGAGCACCAGAAATCCGCGAGGTCAAGTTTCTCGTCTACAACGTCCACACGGCTACCCCTGTTCTCTACTTCGCAGATACGACGCGTTATCAGTATCACTACGACTTCACCAATCAGGCAGTGAATCGCTATAACAGTGTCAGCCTCTTCAACAGTCAGACCTACTTCAATAATACAACCCGGAGGAATCTTGCGGGTAGTCTTATCGCTCATGATAACTACGTTGATGAGAAGGGGCAACGGGGGCTCTACACGGTGGAATTCTGGCCTACTGATCCTGTTGCTTTCCGGTTTGTGGAAAAAGGATACGAACTGATCGCCGCATCCATGCCCTTCGTCGATGGAAACATCGCCTATCATCCTGCAAGTGAGACTCAGCGGACGATCTATGAGGACGAAAAGGAAGCTTTCGACAATTCCTATGTCAACGTGATTCAAACCGATGAGCTTTACCGGAACGTCGTGTTCACCGGACTTAATCCGGGTGAAGGGTATGGCCGTCTTCGCGTCGTGAATGGCTCCGAGACTCTCTCGGTCCGCGATGTGGTGATCTTCCGCAATATCCCCAATGACCTCACTCATGTCGCCGGAATCATAACTGAAATTCCTCAGACCCCACTTTCTCACGTAAATCTCAAGGCGATGCAGAATAATACTCCGAATGCCTATATCAGGGATGCCTCCACCAACCCTGATATCGCGCCATTACTCGGACAGAATGTCTACTACCGGGTTGATCGGGATGGCTTCGAAATGCGCGCCGCCTCAGATGAGGAAGTGGACGCATGGTTTGAGGCGATCCGGCCATCACAGCCTCAGACTCCTGTGCGGAATCTCAACATTACCGAAATCCGGCCTCTTTCCCAGATTCGCTTTGGAGCATCCAATGCCTTTGGGGCAAAAGCAGCAAACGTCGCCGAGTTGAGGAGAATCATCCCCAGGAACTCCCCCGATGGCTACGCCATTCCATTTTACTTCTACGATGAATTCATGAAATTCAACGGGCTGTATGATGAGGCTCTTGAAATGATCGAACAGCCTCTCTTTCAGAACTCCCCTCTTTTCAGGGACGCACTTCTGAGGCGCTTCCGGGACACTATCGAGGACTCTCCACTCCCAGCCTGGATGACCGAAGCCGTGGACAGACTAAAAGCCTCATGGAGGCGCAACGTGAGCCTGAGGCTGAGATCCAGCACAAACAATGAGGACCTCGAAGGCTTTAATGGTGCTGGGCTTTACAGCTCCTACACGCACGCCATTGATGAAGGCCCTCTGGAAAAGAGTGTGAAGCAGGTCTGGGCCAGCCTCTGGAACTACCGTGCCTTCGAGGAGCGTGAATTCTGGCGGATCGACCATTTCTCCGCTGCCATGGGCGTTCTGGTCCACCCAAACTACACGGAGGAGCAGGCCAATGGAGTTGGGGTTACAACCAATATCTTCGACCCAGCATGGGAGGGGCACTACGTGAACGTGCAAGTCGGTGAAAATCTTGTAACGAATCCGGAAGCTGGAACCACACCGGAAGAATATCTCATCGCTCAGCTTTTTGGAGGATCAGATGAAATCCAATATATCCGCTTCTCGAATCTACTTCCCCGGGGAGAGACCATCCTCACGCGCACTCAGGCCCTCGACCTCAAGATCAAGATGGATCTTATCCACAACCATTTTCGCTCCTTGTATCAGCCTTCCAACTGGTCTTCATGGGCAATGGAAGTGGAATTCAAGATTACCGAAGGTGGAGACCTGCTTATCAAGCAGGCCCGTCCCTGGGTCTTCTAGCCGGGGTTCTGGCTCATCGAGATGCTCCCGGGCGCGATCTCTTATACCTCGAAGCGGTAAGCGGAATATTAAGAGTCGGTTAAGGCCGTAAAGCGTCGGTAAAGTGCGTGGTTTCACCGTGTGTGCTGTGGTTCATGGTTATCCATGAAAAAACCCGTAGCCCGCTCTCATCTCGTTCTTCTGCTCGTAATCCTCGCTGGGGGCGCCTCCACAAAAGCCCAGCTCCCGCCAGATTCACACGTTAATTTCTCAACCCTCACAGCAGATGGCTTCATGCGAATCGTCATTGCTGACCCAGGAAACCATAGGTGGAATCTGCAGTTCTCAAATGACCTCATTTCCTGGTACGAACTCCAGATTCTCAAAGTTCACAATGGCAGATTTACAAGGAAACTGCACGTTCTCGAAAACACGCCTCGTTTGTTCTACCGTCTGAACTTTGATCCTGTTCTCCAGACAGGGGAGACTAGTGTGAGCCAAGCTTTAGCCCTTCCACCCACCCCGGACAACTATGCTCTTCCGTCCCTTCCAGCGCACTTTCTCACACCCCAGCTAGTAGCCCAAGACAACACCCCAACAGACAATCCTGTTACCGACCATGGAGCGACACTGGGACGGGTTCTTTTTTATGATAAGCGCCTCTCTGCCAATAACACCATCTCGTGCGCTTCCTGCCACCAACAGGAGCACGGCTTCTCAGATCCCCGCCAGTTCAGCATCGGATTCAGGGGCGGCGAAACGGGCCGGAACTCCATGGGGCTGACTAATGCGAAATACTATGGCCGGCGACATTTCTTCTGGGACGAGCGTTCGCGAACATTGGAAGAGCAGGTCCTTGAGCCTATCCAAAATGAGGTCGAAATGGGGCTGACACTGGGTGAACTCGTTACAAAAGTTTCCGCTGAGAGTTACTACGCAGAACTATTCAGCTCTGCATTCGGAGATCCCGTTGTCACCTCGGAACGAATCTCTCTCGCCCTCGCTCAGTTTATTCGCAGTATCGTCTCAACAGAATCCAAGTTTGACCTCGGCAGGTCTTCCAACTTTTCCAATTTTACCCCGGAGGAAAACCAAGGACGTCGCATCTTCAATGGTCAGGGGCGGTGTGACAACTGCCACGGAACGGACAACTTCGTCTCCGACAACGTTTTCAATAATGGTCTCGAAAACCCCTACACCGATCCAGGCATAGGTGCAATTACGCGCCGTCAGCAGGATCTCGGTAAATTCAAAACTCCCTCCCTCCGGAATATCGCTCTCACTGGACCATATATGCACGATGGCCGATTCAGGACTCTCGAAGAGGTGATCGAATTTTACGACTCTCAGGTAGCAAACCATGCCAATCTCGCACCTCAACTCCGTAACAACAATGGCCCGATCCGATTAAACCTCAGCGAGGCAGAGAAAAGGGCCCTTGTTGCCTTCCTCCATACCCTGACTGATCCCAATCTTACAACCGACCCAAAATACTCTGACCCCTTCAATTATGGGGAATAACAACCATAGGCTGGTCCACACTTGGTGGTCCCTCCCTTGCTGGGGCTGCCGTGGTGTTCTTAACTGGAGACATCGCCTTAAAGTCGAGCTAGGCTATATTCCAACATTCCTGCTTTGTGACGTCGAAGCCCATGCGCATTCCATATCTTCTCTTCTGCCTTCTCCTTCTCCCTCAGGGTCAGGCTGATACACCCCGCGCAGTTCCCTCCACTTTTCGTCCTGAAACTCTGAGACAGGTTGACACCGCAATATCAGAGGCCATCCGGAAAAAGAATCTGCCTGGTGGTGTTCTGTGGCTGGAGCGGGGTGATGAAATCTACCAGAAAGCCTACGGCAAGCGGGCATCGATTCCTGTGAAAGAGGACATGTCCGTCGACACGATCTTTGATGTGGCGTCCCTCACCAAGGTGATTGCTACCACTCCGTGTGTCCTGAAACTCATGGAGGATTCACACATCAAACTTGAGGACAAAGTTTCCAAATTTCTCCCGGAGCTTACCGGAGACCCTAACAAGTTCAGAATTACAATTCGTCACCTTCTTACCCATACGAGCGGACTTCTCCCCGGAATTCGCAAGGGTTACGACTGGAGTGGAAAATCTACCGGTCTTGCCCTCGCCTGCGGTGAACCTTCGGCCGGTCACGCCGGTTACCAACACCGTTACAGCGATCTTAATTTCATCCTGCTGGGAGAAATCGTCAGCAGGGTTGCTGGCAAACCTTTGTCAGCCTTTGCAAAGGAGACAATTTTTGACCCTTTACGAATGAAGGAAACATTTTTTCATCCTGCAGAAACATATGTGCCGCGGATCGCCCCGACAACCATGATGGATGACGGCAGCGTTCTCAGGGGAGTCGTTCATGACCCAACGGCAGGAGCAATGGATGGTGAAGCAGGACACGCAGGCCTCTTTACGACGGCTAGTGATCTTGCGCGCTTTGCTCGTATGATCCTGCGGGGCGGAGAGCTGGAAGGAGTGCGCGTTCTGCGCCAGGAGACCGTTAAGCTCATGACCTCCGTCCAGACTCCGGAGCCCGTTTCTATTCGTCGGGGGCTCGGGTTCGACATTGATTCTCCATATGCGGGCCCTCGCGGAAAATACTTTCCTCTCGGCTCCTTCGGTCACTCTGGATGGACCGGCACCTCTCTCTGGATCGACCCCTTCAGCCAGACCACGGTAATTTTCCTGAGTAACCGAAATCATCCTTCCGGAGGAGATGTTCGAAAGCTGCGCCATCAGATTGGCACCCTTGCTGCGGAAGCGACCGGCTTCGACTTCACAGCGGTCTCAAACGGTCTGCCTGAGGTCGCAGGAGAAAAAATGCCCGACTCCTCGGAAGAGCCTCAACATCCGGTCGGCAATGTTCTCAGTGGAATCGACGTCCTGGTAGCCAGCTCCTTTGCTCCCCTGAATGATCTCAGAGTTGGATTGATAACTAATCCAACAGGGCTGGACCAAAACCGCAGGAGCACTATTGACCTTCTTCACGAGGCCCCGTCAGTAAAATTGGTCTCTCTATTTGGGCCGGAACACGGAATCCGTGGGATGCGAGACGGGCAGGTTGAAGACGGAATCGACGACCGGACCGGACTCCCAGTCCGCAGTCTCTACGCTGGGAAGGATCGCCGTAAACCAAGTCCAGAACATCTGAAGGAGATCGACGCCCTTGTCTTTGACATGCAGGACATCGGATGCCGCTTCTACACCTATTTCTCCACCATGGGCCTCGCAATGGAAGCCGCAAAGGAAGCTGGGATCCAGTTTGTCGTCCTTGATCGGGTGAATCCACTTGGTGGGGAGAAAGTGGCGGGGCCACTACGTGACGGGGAGCAGAAGTTCGTCGCCTTCCACGATATCCCATTACAACACGGCATGACCGCGGGAGAGATGGCAAGGCTTTACCAGGGCGAACTCTACCCCGAACTCAGCCTCTCGGTAGTGCCCCTTCGCCATTGGAACCGTTCCATGCGTTTTGATGAAACGGGTCTTCCATGGGTCAAGCCTTCGCCGAATATGCCCAATCTCGCAGCTGCTACTCTTTATCCGGGAATCGGCCTATTGGAGTTCACCAATCTTTCCGTAGGCAGGGGGACCAAGCTCCCTTTCGAAATGGTCGGCGCGCCATATATCAGGCCTGAAGATCTCGCATTAGAGCTCAGTGCCAGAAGTCTCCCAGGACTGGAATTCGTGCCTGTCAGATTCATTCCGGAATCCAGTGTTTTTGAAGGCGAGGAATGCGGGGGCGTACGCATTCTGCTCAAGGATCCTTCCATCTGTGAATCCCCTCGTCTCGGCTTCGCCCTGGCCCAGTCGCTACGGAAACTCTACCCTAACCAATGGCAAACCGAAAAGCTGAACACCCTGCTTTGCCACCCTTCCACCGAAAATGCGATTCTGAACCAGCATCCTCAGAAAAAAATCATCGCGGAGTGGGAAAAGGATGTTGGCGCCTTCAAAGAACGACGTGAAAAATTCCTGCTTTACCGGTAAGAATATATCACGAAACCCACTTTCTCTTTCTTTCTGTTCCTCTTGTGTCTTTTCCTCTGGGCGGCTCCAGAGCAAAACGTGGGTGCCCTCAATTGGCAATGTCCTACCGGCTCTTCCCAAATATGGATATTCCTATCCGACAACCACAGATGCGAGTCCTGACCCACCCTGTCGGGAGAATCTGATAATTCGGTCATATGCCAACATCAGGAATAACCGCTTCCACGATACATACCGGTCAGGATCATCTCGTCCAGAGCCGCTAACAGAAAAAATCTCAGCATCGAGGGAGATAGAAAATTCCCCTTGAACCAGACATGGAAGCTCTCTGAGCTCCGCATCTTGTGGGATCCTTTACGCTGGCGCACGGTCTTTTTTCTCTTTAGGAAGGCAGGCCACCATGAAACATACGCTCGCATTTCTGGCCTTTCTTATCGGCATCCTACCTCTGGCGGGACTGGCTGACATCTCTCTTCCTCGAATTTTTGGGAATCACATGGTTCTCCAGCGAGAGACTCCACTCAAGGTCTGGGGTAATGCCGACTCTGGAGAAAAGGTTTCTCTCAAGTTCGGGTCACGCAACTTTTCTGCAACCGCCGACGAGGACGGCAGATGGCACATCGATCTGCCCGCCCTGAAAGCCGATGGCGGCAAAACCCACAAGATGACAATCAAGGGGAAAAACACCATCATTCTGGAAGACATCCTGATTGGTGATGTGTGGATTGGATCCGGACAGTCCAACATGGAGTGGAGCCTGAACCAGAGTGAAGGCCGGGACGAATTCGTGAAGGCAGCAAACCACCCGGGCATTCGCCTCTTTCATATTCCTAAGAAACAGTTCGACACCCCACAGTCTGATGTAAATGCAGAATGGAAACCATGCACGTCAGCAAATATCCCCAGATTTTCTGCTGTCCTCTACCATTTTGGCAAAACGATTCACGAGGACCAGAGTGTTCCCGTCGGACTGATCAATAGCTCGTGGGGTGGCTCCCCCATTGAACCTTGGACTGTTACAGACGCTGGTTCTGGAGGAATGTATAACGGCATGATTGCCCCAATCGTGGAATTCCCGATCACCGGCACGATCTGGTATCAGGGAGAGACTAATTGCATTCAAAAAAATGGCTTGGCGTATACCGGAAAAATGAGAGATCTCATCGAGGGATGGCGTCGGGTGTTTAACAACCAGAGTATGCCTTTCTACTTTGTCCAGATTGCTCCGTGGAGTGGAGGTTCCTACGCCTCAGGACAACTTCCCGCGCTCTGGGAAGCTCAGTGCGCTACCCTTAAGATTCCTCACACGGGAATGGCTGTAACAACGGATATCGTGCACAACATTGGTGATATCCATCCCCGAAACAAACATGAGGTAGGTGCCCGGTTGGCCCGTTGGGCTCTCGCAAAGCACTACAGGAGCCAGGGAGTGATCTACTCCGGACCCCTCTACAAGGCCATGAAGATTGAAGGCAATGCGATCCGCCTGGCCTTCGCTCACTCAAAGGGTCTCAAATCAAGCGACGGGAAGAGTCTTTCAGAATTTCAGATTGCAGGTACTGACGGGCAATTCGTAGACGCTGAGGCAAAAATTGTCGGTGATCACGTGCTCGTCACTGCTGCGAATATCAAACAGCCTTCCCAGGTCCGTTTCGGATGGAACAAGGTCGCGAATCCTAATCTGGTCAACGGAGAAGGACTGCCAGCCTCGCCATTCCAGACACAGAACTGGACAGGTGGAACCGGGGAATAAAGTCGTCGATTGTCCAACCTCAGGATCGGCACACTCTTCACTCTTTTTTACATGAACACCCGAAAGGCACTCTTCCTCGCTCTGCTTGGATCTCATATGGCTGGAGCCGAGATAAAACCCGTCAAGCACCTCATTGATACCCATATTCACCTTTACGATACAACGCGAGAGCAGAAGGTCAGCTGGCCTCCGGAAAAGGATGAAGTGCTCTACAAGCCCCATCTCCCGGCAGAATACACCACGCTGGCGAAAGCTGCAGGCGTGACCGGGGTGGTTGTCGTGGAGGCAAGTGATCGCCTTGAAGACAACCGGTGGGTGCTCGACCTCGTCAAGGATGACCCATTTTACATTGGCCTTGTCGGAAATGTTGATGTCTACCGGGAGGACTTTTCCAAGCATGTAGCTGATCTAAAAAGAGACCAGCGCTTCGTGGGCGTACGCGCCCGGGGCTCGAGACCCATCGACTTTACCCACGATCTGGTCCTCTCAAATCTTAATATGCTGTCACAGCATCGCCTCACCATGGACTACCTGACCAACGGCGGAGGGATTCCCGGTATCAAGACCGTAGACAAGCTGGCAAGAACCATTCCCAGCCTGACCATCGTAGTTGACCACTGTCTTGGATATGATTTTGACGGCAACCCCCCCTCCCTTGAGTGGGTGAATGCAGTCAGGAGTCTGGCCTCCAACAGGAATGTCTACTGTAAGATTTCCGGCTTGTATCAGCGGTGTACGACGCAGCCCGCGACCAAGGAGCCAAGCCATTACAAGGCAGTCCTCGACACTCTCTGGAATCACTTTGGATCCAAGCGACTCATCTACGGTTCCAACTGGCCGTGCACAAAGCATAGCGGAAGCTACGCAAGCTTCCTTAAGCTCGTGGACAGCTGGATCTCTGGAAAGGGCGCAGAGGCCCGTGAGAACTACTACTGGAGGAATTCCGCCACCGCCTACCGCCTCCCCCTGAAGTAAAGGACGCGCCTTTCCTGTACGCAAAACCGCCCTCATCGGAGAGGGCGGCAATCGCTTTTCTGGGAAAAGTCTAAATCTTGCAAGAATCAGGGAATTATCCGCAAGGTGAAGTAGGCCCGTATTGAGCTTGTAACCGGTGCTGTTCCAAAGACGTCCTTGGTGTCCGGCATTTCGATATGGTAGAGGCGGTCCAGCCACTTCTTATCACCTGATCCAAAGTCCTTCATCACGACCAGAACACTCTTACGGTCATCGTCAATGTGCACACGCTCAATGGCATCATCCCGCTCCTCATGTCGGGGTGATCCATAGCGTCCCGTGTTCGTATAGAACCACGAACGGACCTTGAGTTTGCCTGCCAGCTGCTCCTCGCTGACTGCTTGACTCACCGGTTGAGTGAGGCTGAGAAGGAATCCGTTCTTGGCAGCTTTTGCGTGGTGGATGGCAGCAGCCACTGTCTTCCCATCGTATATAATACGCTGCAGGCTCGCTTGCTGCCCACCCCAGGCACCCCAGCCACGGCCAGTCTGCCCAACAAGAAGACTACCGTCCGGCAGAAACACAGGGCGCATCACCCCGGAAGCAAAGAATCGTCCAAAAGGAATAACGCTCCCCTGATCAATTCCGTTGACCTGCTCTGGAACAACTCTGAACAGATTGGATAGGGTCTGGTCTCCAAGGAACATCTGTCCCCCGAATGGTCCAAACTTCCCACCGGTAGTATCCCAGGTTGGATTGCCGGGTGAGTTGGCGACCATGCCATGTGGAAGCCACACGGCACCCTTTCGGATCTTATCCTTCCACTTGTCAAACTTCAGTTCAGCCGAGTCCGGCTTCATCTTTCCCTCGAGGGTCAAAAGCCCTGAAAGATGCCCGTAGAACTTTCCTTTCTCAAGAGGAACCACCTTCGAGGATCCCACATACTCTCCCTGATTTTCGGCATACCAGATACGCCCTTCAGGATCGACTCCAAGACCGGCTGGACTTCGGAGACCATTGGCAAAAGGCTCAAATTTACCCTCCGGAGTGACCCGGCACGCCCATCCTCGATAACCACCCATTGAGCCCATGAACGGTCCTCCTGCACGCCAGGAGGTGCGCTCACTGCCTCCATGGGAGAGGTTCAAGGAGAAATAATAATTTCCCTCCTTATCCCTCACCGGACCATGCGCATATTCATGATAGTTGCCGTGAAAACCGTAATCGTCACAGACAGTCTCGAAACTGTCTCCACGGCCATCACCGTTGCTATCCTTCATCCTTGTCAGTTCGGGCTTCTGCATGACGACAAACTGGTCACCCTTGTCATCCTCAATCCAGACGCCGAGACACTCGTAAGTTCCCTCTGCAAACTTGGTCCATTTATCATTTCGGATGCGCCAGATGCCAGCGGTCCTCGTAGCCACCACTACGGTTCCATCCTTGGCCACTGCAATCCCGGTAGGCTCGAAAAGCTGGTCTCTTCCATAAATATCCTTGGGCGCTTCCCAGTTCTCGAAGGAATATCCCGGCGGAAGTTCCATTTCCTTCTTGCCTGCCTTGTTCTTGTTACGCACCACGGGTTGCTCGCCCCAGTTCTCCTCCTTGGCCACGTAAGGTCGGCTCATGAGTGGCTTCTCCAATTTAGCGCTGAAAGTGTAGGCCTGAGCCGTTCCCGCCTGCAGAGTCCACTTGCCGTCGGCTAGTGTCCCTCCTCCCACCTTGAGATCAACCAGTCCCTCCTCCGAAACTTCAAACACCTGATTGGTCTTCAACTCCGCGCGCAGGACGATCTCAAGCCGGCCGTCCTCGGAAAAACGAACCCCCTTCAAGAACTCGTTTTGCCCTACGCGGAAGCGAAATACTGGATCTCCAGTTGCCGACTCGACACTATGACCGTGGTAATCTGCATCCACCGAAGCAAGAAGCTCTGGAAAATCGCGATCTTCCCAGAGCCACTTCTCAATATTCTTATGATCTTTCACATCAGGCTCCTTGAACTCAAAATCTACGGCACTCCCCCCGACAACAGGCCGGAGGATGCCGATATTCTCAATATAGGTTTGAGACCCGTCACCACGCCGTGAGTTTGGTTGCCCACGTCCCCTGCGCTCCTCATTAAGATTGAGGAATCCCCCTCCCCAGATGTTTCGAACCGCAAGGGTGCGTGGATCAAAAGTGTAGTTCATTCCATCCGGCAGACCGACGTGAACGGCCCGACCACTTGATTTGACGATAGGTGCCCGGAAAATTCGCGTCCGCTCTGCAACAACGACTTCACCTCCGATCTTCAGAAGGTCCTTGGAACGATCCTTCTCCTTTACTTCCTGCTTGGGAACGCCCGGCGTCTCCTTGCTGGAGACCTTCATCATACCGTTCATCAGGGTGAAGTGCCCTGGAAAGGTGCAGACGTAAGGGTAAGCCCCTTCTTCCTTTGGAGCCTT
>CETE01143811.1_pt1 | contig 14813 bp, 18 predicted proteins | sample 531241 | NCBI WGS metagenome assembly CETE01 (sample SAMEA2622336, study PRJEB7988) | marine metagenome | biome: marine biome (ENVO:00000447); feature: deep chlorophyll maximum layer (ENVO:xxxxxxxx); material: "saline water (ENVO:00002010), including plankton (ENVO:xxxxxxxx)" | depth 30 m
GACTCGCTTGATTATTAATTTAAATATAAATAAAGATTTATTTGTTGATATTTATAAATATGAATAAAAGAAAAATTAATAATATTATCTTTAATTCAATTAGAAAATCATCAACATATAAATCTATATATAAAATTGAAAATAAGGAAAGAGCTTTTTTAAACATTGAAAGAAAAACTCAAAATTTTAGAAATATTAAAGAAAGAATTAATGATTATCAAGAAATCAATTCTAAATATGATTTTAAAGAAATAAAAAAACAAGCAGCGCGTTGTATGGATTGTGGAACACCATTTTGTCACACATATACTGGTTGTCCATTATCTAATATTATTCCTGAATTTAATAAATTATCATATCAAAATAATTGGAAATTAGCATATCAAACATTAATAAGCACAAATAATTTTCCAGAATTTACAGGACGCGTTTGCCCTGCTCCATGTGAAGCTTCTTGTGTAGCAAATATAATTGATATACCTATTACAATTAAAAATATAGAAAATTCAATAATTGAAAAAGCTTGGGAAAATAAATGGGTATTACCAAATAATCCACCTTTTTATAACAATAAAAAAATTGCTATCGTTGGTTCTGGTCCTGCTGGATTAGCTGCTGCAGATCAACTTAATAATTTGGGTTATAAGATAACAATTTTTGAAAAAGATAATTATCCAGGTGGATTATTAACTTATGGTATACCAAATATGAAATTAGAAAAAAATATTGTTAAAAGAAGAATTAATATTATGAAAAAATCAGGTATTATATTTAAAACCAATACTGAAATTAATGAAGTAAATATTTTAAATATAAAAAAAAAATTTGATGCTATTATATTAACTATCGGTTCTACTATTCCAAATGATTTACTTATTCCGGGAAGACATTTAAATGGTATTTATTTTGCAATGGATTTTTTAAGAAGTAATCAAAATAAATTATTTAAAAATAAAAATAAAAAAATAATGGATGAATATCAAAAAAATTATATTGATGCTCACAATAAAAATGTTATAGTAATTGGAGGAGGAGATACCGGTACAGATTGTATAGCTACTGCCTTGAGACAAAATTGTAAATCTCTAATAAATTTTGAGATATTTAAAAAACCTCCTATTAAACGTAATAAAAACGAAAATCCTTGGCCATTGTGGCCTCGTATCTTAGAAACTAATTATGGTCATGAAGAATATATATATAAGTTTTTTTCTGATCCGCGTGAGTTTTCTATTTTATCAACAAATTTTATAGGAGATAAAAATAATAATATTACACATATAAAAACATTGAATGTAGATTTAGATCAAAACGGTAAGATGATTGAAATTCCCAATAGCGAAAAAATTTGGCCAGCAGATTTAATTATTTTAGCAATGGGTTTTAAACATCCTAATTTAAATATTTTAAATAAATTAAATATTAAACTTGATAAAAGAAATAATTGTCTAACAGAAAATTATCAAACATCTGTTAAAGGAATATTTGCTGCTGGAGATTGTAGAAAGGGTCAATCTTTAGTTGTATGGGCAATTCGAGAAGGTCGCGAAGTAGCTAAATCGGTTGATAGTTTTCTAAAAAACCAATCTGAATATTATACTTAGATAGGGTTCTCTCTGATATTTTTTTATTATTTATTTTTTTAATTTTATTTATGTATTAATTTAAATAAAATTAAAGAATATTATTATTTTTCATCTTGCAGGGACATCACCTTTTTATTTATGTAATAAATTAAATAAAATTTAAAAATTAACTTATCTTTTTTTTGTTGGTCTTCTTCTTTTTGTTGGTCTTCTTCTTTTTGTATGTCTTCTTCTTTTTTCCTTTTTGTGTTTTTTTATACTGCCCCCCTCACCCATAAACATATCTATCCACACCCTCAAGTCATGCAGGTCACGCAACTCTCTAAAATACTCTAGCAATTGTGGTGGGACACGACCTCCAGCAGCAATCGCAGCTAAAGCAGCCACCTGCGCACCACGAACAGAAGGGTCATTATATCTATTCGTCATATCACTGTGTTTCTCATCATATTTTCTTGCATTGTTTAAAACCTCTTGCGCCCAGCGTACCCTGTCTATCTCTCTATCTGGCATTACAGTATTCTGTTTAATACTATAAGTACCATCTAAACTTGAGAAAGGTTTCGAATAATTATACATTTGCATGGTATTTGCTCTTCTTATATCATTCATCTTTTAATAAAACTTAATATTATAATTATTTATTATTTTAATTAAATAAAATTTAAGAATTGATTTATTTTCTTTTCATTTATTGTTTTCTTAAAAACAATCATTAAAATTCACGCATACATTAAAAATCTGCCCTAGTTTTTAAATAATTTTAACATAATTTTTCTTGTTAGTTATAAAAAAAACTGATTAAATATTTTCTTACATCAAGATGCCCTAAGCAAAAATTGCAAGAATAATGACCATAGCCGATTCATACCAAGACATTGTAACTTGGGCTACCACTCCTTACTATAATGGACTTACATACGACGTTAAGAAAACTCCTAAACTAACAGTAAGCGAGCAAAGAAAGATTGCACAAAATAATGAAAAAGAATGGGGCAATCAAATCATCGGTCAAAAAGACAACGGAAATTGGACTACCCTACTTGGTGAAGGCATCGTTTTTGAAACTCTTAAAAAACTCGGAGAGAATCCCAGGAAACCTAAGACCAAAAATGGATATTCTCCCGATTGGGAAACTGACAACTATATTTATGAAGTTAAGACCAGAAATTGGACTACTAGTGGAACAGCAGGTGAAAAAGTTCTCGGAGTCATGTACAAATATAGTGACATTCCTGAATTGTATGGAAAACCACTCAAAATCGTTTGTGTTGCATATCAAGAACATGAACTTACTTATGGAAATACTAAAATATTTGGCAATGTATCTCCATCTAAAAAAATATTCCTTGACACAGCCAAATCCCTCGACATTGAATATGTTAAATTTAGTGATTTGGTGTCTCAAATTAATTCTGAATCAGAACCTCTGTAGTTGTTGACTCTGGCTTTTTAGAATTTATTGCCCGTCGTGCTACTATATCTTCACAATTATAATCCTTGAATTTTTCTATTACCATAGGCACTCTTGAATTACTCAATAGAAACTTCGCTTTTTTTTCATCCAATTTCAATATTTCATCAAATAAACTTTTATGCATGTTTAAATCAAAGCCATCATTTACATAATTTACAAATGATTTCTTTGTTTCTAGTGCATAAGGAGGGTCTAAATATACAAAATCACCTTCTTCTACATTTTTTATTGATTCTTTAAAATCACTATGCACAAATTCTACATCCTTTATTAATTCACTAACATTATCTAATTCTTCTTTTGTAATAATTGTTGGTGTTTTTTTATAATGACCATATGGAACATTGTATCCATTTGGTCCTTCTCTATACATTCCTCGAAAACATGTTTTATTCAAAAACATGAAAATTGCTGAATACTCTACACTATCTTTTTCATCCATAGTATTGAAAATATTACGAACCCAATAATAATAACTTTCTTTTGATGTTTTTGCTTCATCTAATGTTTTTGGATTCCTATTAATCTCTTTTCCCTCCAAAGAATCATATGTGTTTATATAATTTGTAATATGTGTAAATAGTTCATCTTTCTTTGTTTGAATATGTTTATACACATTTATTAAACTTTTGTTTATATCATAAGCATAAACTTTATTTATTATTTTTATCTTATTATCATTTTGCATCGATAAAATCATTAGTAATACACTCCCTCCTCCCAAAAATATTTCATGATAATTATTCATTGAAGATGGAATTTTTGTTTTTATTACATCTAATAACTGAGTTTTTCCACCTACCCATTTTATAAATGGTTTTTGAATTGTCATTATTAATTATATATTTTATTATTTTTATATTTTTCAATTTTAATTATATTCTGTTAGATATAAATATAATTGATTTATTTCATACGTTGAAAAAATTCTTCGCAATTATCCAATAATGACTACCTTTATTATTAACTTAATTATTTCTTCTTCATTGCAATTACATTCTTCATTTCTATACAAAGAAATACAACCATTAATTCAGAAAAAAATCATAGATAATCATAATTATAAGATACTTACCAAATATACACCTATTCATACTATTTATAATGATGAAACCATTCATAAAGGTATTATTAAACCTACTAAAATTCCTAATAATGTTCTTGTTGCTAGTAATGAACAAGGAATGCATTTCTTTCCATATTATCTTTACTCTAAAAAAATATTATATTATATAATTGTATTTGGAACGGAAATCCTTCTTTTGAATCCAAAAAAAATTAACTGAACCTGTTATTGAATGGTTTACTACACATTTTACTATTCAAATGTATAATATTGAACTTCATGATGAACTTGCTGCATTTAAACTCCCTATTATTGAAAAATGTTGGTTACTTGATCAAAATTAAATTTCACACATGTATTACAGATTTGAACATTTAAAACGCCGAATTTTTTTCTGACTAGATAATATAATAAAATAGTTGAATACTTAAAAACAAATAAAAAAGATTATTTTTATAAATTATTAAAAAATGGTAAAAAAAAGGATATCTTAAGAAGAATGTAATAAAAAAATAAAACAAGAAAATTATTAATTATAAATATTAACCCTACTTTACTTTCATTAATTTCTTCTTGCCACTTATTATAATCTCTCCCACATTATCTCCCTTGTTTAATTTCTTTAATTCATTGTAAATTATTTTTGTATCTCGTAAATATGAATATTTGCTATTATTTAAACATAAACTTGCTCCATAATTTAAATAACTTTCACTCATCATTTTTATGTCATCCATTGTAGCATACATAATAACATAGGGGGAAGCAAAACTATTAAGATGGAACCATATATAATTTTCATTGATTTCTTTACTTTTATCAAATAAATCCCAATTGTCTTGTGCATTCTCTCCAAGATAGTATTTAACATTATTAAATTCGTTTAATTTCATTTAGTTTAATTATATTATTATTTATTTATTAAATTTATTTTTATTATTATCATATATTAATACTAATGAGTTTAATGAATTTAGATAAAACAACCATGTTTGAAAAAGCCATAATATGGAAAGTATTAAAATCTATATTAAAAAAAATAGATAATTATTCAGGGGGAAAAAAAAGAAGAAAAACAACTAAACGTAAAGTAAAAAAATTAAAAAAGAAAAAAAACCAAGCAGGAAAAACTAAAAAAACTAGAACCAGTATTATTAGTCGTCATGCTATAAGTTTAAAACATCTGACACGAGATAATACTGGTTCTACAAATTTTATCAAAACAAAAAAATATAAATAAGTCATTATATTCAATTTTTGTTAGGTATAAAAAAAATTGAATATTAGAATTTTCAATATTTACTTAGCATCACATTAACAAACTAGTCTAGAAAGATGGCAATGACTCTTGAGCTTCTTAACGTTCGTCTTCAGGTTCTTGAGAAGCAAATTGTTGACTTGAATATCACCAAGCCTAATTCTAAGACCTACCGCATTAGCGGGTGGACTCTTTTCCAGACAGACAATCGCGACCTAGTCAAGCAACGTCTTAATATGGGAACAGATGAAAAGATTAAGGCAACTGATGTCATGAAGGAACTTGCAGTTATGTGGAAGGCTCTTGGTGATGATGAGCGCACTGAGTGGAACACTAAGGCAAATGAGATGAAGAAGTCTCATGAATTGAATAAGCAGGATGAAATCAACCACAAGATTGACTTTACTGACAAAGTTGATGCTGAACTTGTGGCAGAGGAAATTGACCCAGAAGCTGTAAAGCCCGACAAGTGTAAGAAGGACAAGAAAGATAAGCCAAAGAAGAAGCGTGTCTCTGGTTACATCCTCTTTCAGAAGGCAATGCGTGATGATGTTGTAACTACACTCAAGGAGGCTCTCACGGAAGAAGATAGTAAAATCAAACAGTCAGATGTTATGTCTGAGCTTGGCAAGATGTGGAAGGCACTTGATGATGAGGAGCGTGAACAGTGGAATGATAAGGCAGCTGAGCAAAAGGCTTCAGATAGTGAGGAGTAGACATTGTTTTAAAGAAATAAAGTAGATGTATGTTGTGTAAAAAAAATATAAAAACCCCAAAAAAAATTTTTTTTATGGTATATTTTTTTAATTGATATAAAATATTATATTTATATTATTAATATTAAATGCCACAAACTGTTGGTTTAAAAAGAAATACTATAGATAAATACTATACAAAAATTACTGCAGTAGAATCTTGTTTAGAACTATTAAAAAAATATATTGTTATTAATAATAATGACATTATTATTGAACCAAGTGCAGGAAATGGTTCATTTATAAATAATATTAAAGAACTCTCCAAAAATTATATATTTTATGATATAGAACCTGAAAATAGTGAAATTATTAAACAAAATTTTCTTGAATTAGATTCTGAGAACTTTAAACAATATGATAATATTCATATTATAGGTAATCCTCCTTTTGGTCGTCAATCAACACTTGCTATTAAATTTATTAAAAAATCTTGTGAATTTTCTAATTCTGTTTCATTTATTTTACCTAAGAGTTTTAAGAAAGAAAGTTCAAAAAAACATTTTCCACTTAATTTTCATTTATTAATTGAATATGATTTACCTTTTAATTCATTTATTGTTGATGAAACTGAATATGATGTTCCATGTGTATTTCAAATATGGCAGAAAAAAGATATTAACAGAGAAAAACTCGAAATACTATATCCTATTAACTTTAAATTTATGAAAAAAAATGATAATCCTGATTTATCAGTTCGTAGAGTTGGTGTTAATGCTGGTAATGTATCTCAAATTATTGATGATAAAAGCGAACAGTCACATTATTTTATAAAATTTATTGAAAAAAAAATTTCTGATGACATAATTTCCAAATTAAATTCTATTACATTTGAATGTTGTAATTTTACAGTTGGACCTAAATCTATTTCAAAACAAGAACTAATTAAAGAATTCAATCCAATTTTGAATTTCTAGTTCTAATTTTTGAAATAATAGACAGTGGAATTTCTATATCACGAATAACATTTGGTCTATCATCAGATGAACTATATGTTATATATTTTTTTAATATCTAACATTATATATTATTAAAAAGAACTTAAAGAAAATTACCCCAAAAAACGCCTTTTTTTCTTTGTGACGCTATTACATAACAAAAATATTCCTCTTTTTAAAGTGCATTTTTTTTCAAAATTCCAAAAGTAAATTTTTTTTTCGATTTTGGACAAAAAAAATGTCCATTTTTAAAATATCGTAGCCTTTATACAAAATTAAAATTTGCACGCTTCATGATTTTTCATTTTTACTCGATGACCCTGCAAAAATACTTTTTTTTTATGCGATATTTTTGTGATGCAAAAAAAATTTGCCAAAAATAGTGGAACTTTTTTGTAAGTATAAAATGCTTACAAAATACTTACAAAAAAAACCCCAAAAAAATACCAAAAACTCCAAATAAAAATATTAAATCATATATCGTTATAAACTAAAAAAGTAAATAGTTCTTTTTAAACCATAAAAATTTATGCTTACAAAATACTTACAAAAAAAGTTAAAAAAGTTCTGTTTTTAAATAAATAATAAAAAAGAATTTAGAGACAACTTTTTGTAAGTATTATATACTTACAAATGACTGACAGAAAAGTTGCAAAAGTATATTTCTGTGAAAATTGTAATTATAAATGCTTTAATAAAACTAATTTTGATAAACATTTAGCCACTCGAAAACATAAAAACTTACAAAATACTGACGAAAAAGTTGCAAAAGTTGCAAAAGATTGTAAAACATTTGTTTGTATTTGTGGAAAATCATACAAACACAGACAAAGTTTATTTACACATCAATCTAAATGCACCTATGAACCAATAAAAAATGAAGAACTAATTGAAACTTCAATATCACAAAATGCAATTTTAGAAGTTGTAAAAAAACAACAAGACCAATTAACACAATTAACAGATGTAATTAAAGAAATTGCACCAAATTTAGGAAATAATAATACAACAAATAGCAACAATACAAACAACACTAATCAGTTTAACATAAATGTATTTTTAAATGAAGATTGTAAAAATGCAATAAATATGAGCGATTTTATTAAATCAATTGAGGTCTCGTTAGAGCAATTAGATTTAACAAAAACAAAAGGATTAGAAAAAGGAATTACACAAGTGATTATGGATAATATGAATAAGTTAAGTGTACACGAACGACCATTACATTGCACGGATACAAAGCGCGAAACACTATATATCAAAGATGATAATAAATGGGAAAAAGACAAAGATAAAACAAAGATAAAAGAAGTAATCAAGAAAACACAAAACAAGAATTACACAGCTTTGAAAAAATGGAAAGATGAAAATCCAGATTATTTGGATGATGATGCAAAGGCTATATATTATGCAAAGGCTATGTCTCAAGCAGGAAAGCCGATAGATAATGTAGATGAAAAAATCATTAAAAATGTATGCAAACAAACATATGTAAAAGAAGATATAAAAGAATAAAAATAAAATTGATATTTTAAAAATATAAAGATAAAACCATAATACATTTGATGCATGGAATTTGCCTTGAAAAAAAACCAGCAAGATGCATTAAATGCAGTAATAAACAACAATTTTGAATCAGGAATAGTTATGCATGCAACTGGAACGGGAAAATCAATAACAGGATTATCTATAGCAAAAGAATATTACATAAAAAATGGAAATTGTAATATTTTTTGGATATGTGAACATAAATTTATTTTGTGTGAGTTGCTGAAAAACAAGTTGTTTGTAAATTTGATGAATAGTTTTATAAATGATTTTCAATTTTATGATTTTTCACAAGAAAAAACACAAAATTGGTATGAACTAATAAATGATTGTAAGAAGCCAGTGTTTGTATTTATAAATAGAAGTTTTCTAGTAAGCAGAGAGAAATACAAACGTATTGAAAAAAACATAGATTTTATCATACACGATGAATGTCATTCAATAAAAAATAAAACAACGACTGTATTTTATGAATATTTGAAAAATCATCATCATTATAAAGTAATAGGTTTAAGTGCTACTCCATATACGGAATATTATCCATTCAATAAAGTAGTACATCGTTATAGTTTATATGATGCGTTTTTAGAAGGTTCTGTAGTATATCCAAAAATAGTTTGGTTAAATAAAGAAGGAGCACTAAGTTATGATGATATAGCAGAGACAACAAGAGAATTATTGAAAGATTTAAAATTTAAGAAGGTGATTTTATGGTGTGGTTTGATCGAACAATGTGAGGAACTATATAATAGTTGGCAAAAATATTATCCGGATTTCAAATTGTGTATAGATGTTTCTGAATGTAAAAATATTCAAGTAAATGATAACAATAATTTTGATGCATTTAAAAATGAAGATAAAAATGCACTATTATTTTGTGCGGCAAAACATAGAGAAGGTAGTGATATAAAGAATTTGGATGGATGTGTCTTTTTAGATAAAGTGAGTAAAAGAACACCGAAAACATTTTTACAGTGTGTTGGGCGTGTTTTAAGGTTGCAAGAGTCAAAGAACTATGGATTAATATTAGATGTGAAAGCAAAAAATGCATATTCAATAATTAAAAGGATGGCTATTTATTTAAATTATGAAGACGAATTTCCATATAGTTATAGTTATCATTACAATGAAACAAATACAATAAAGATAAATGAACTTATTATAAATTCAGTAAATAAAAATAAATATGTTGAAAAGTTAAATTCAAAAGAATTAGAAGTGAATATATCACGTGAATATATAGTAAACAAGTTCAAATACAAGGTGGATGAATTATCAAAAGAATATGTTGAACGTTTAAATAGTGAGCTGGATTTATTTGTAGAAAAAGATTTGTTAAAATATTTGAATTTTGCATTAGAAATTTTAGAGTTAACAAAAGACATACCACATGTTACACGTGGATCTTGTGGTAGTTCATTAGTATGTTATTTGCTGGATATAACTAAGGTAGATCCAGTAAAATATGATATTAAGTTTGAGAGATTTCTGAATATATATAGAAATAATTTACCAGATATAGATTTTGATTTTCCGCATATAAATAGAGATGAGATATTTTATAGATTAGAGAAAAAATGGCCGGGTAAGATAGCAAGAATAAGTAATCATGTATTCTATCATGAAAAATCGGCAAAAAGGACGGCATTAAATCAAATGGGTTATAATAAATTTATAGGTAAATATGAGGTAGATGATTTTGTGAGAACTTTAAAACAAGAAGAGCAAAATATGTTTCGTGAAAAGGTAAAAGCGATAGAAAATACGTTTAGATTATATAGTTTACATTGTGGCGGAATAGTATTTTATCCAGAAGGTGTTCCGGATTATTTGAAATATGTAAAAAAGTCAAATAATGTTATAAATCAAATAACATTAAATAAATATGATATAGCAAATGATAAGAAATTCAAGATAGATATATTATCAAGTAGAGCATTAACACAATTGATGAGTGTAAATAGGGAGTTAGCATTTAAAGATTTTTCAAATATTTTTATAGATCCAGTGGTGATGAGTTTATTTCAAAAGGGTAAAAATATAGGTATAACATTAGCAGAGTCGCCATTAATAAGAAAAGCGATGATGAAAATATTGCCGAAAAACATAAATGATCTGGCTATAGTATTATCAATAATAAGGCCGGCAGCTAAAGATGAGAGAGAAACATTAAATAATGAATCGTTAATATATGATGATGATGCGATTAACATAATAGCGAGTTATACAAATGTAGATAATGCAAAAGCGGATTATTATAGAAGGAATTTTATTAAAGATAAAAGTGAAGTAATAGATGAAATGTATGGATTATGTAAATCAGAAGAAAAAAAGAATGAATTATTTAATAAAATAAAGAATTTACATGGTTATAGTTTTTGTAAATCGCATGCATTTTCGTATGCGGAGTTAATATATAAATTAGCATTAGTAAAGTATTATAATCCAAAAGAATTTTGGATATCAACATTAAAACATAATGAAACTAGTTATAAAAAATGGGTTCATTATTATGAAGCGAGGTTAAATAATGTGGATTTCAAAAATATAATAACTATAGAGAAGTCAATATATAGTGCAAATAAGGCAAAAGATATATATAACTTAGATAATAATGCACATTTTGAAAAATATGGAATATGGAATATAAGTGATGGTAAATTTTATCCAAATTGTTATGGATTTTTGAATAAAGATAATTTAAATTATTATTTTAAAGGTATTATAGCACAAATGAAGGTATTAAATAATGTGATAATATTATTTTTAGGAGTAGGACAAGGTAAATATATAGAAGTGGTGATAAATAATCATAGATTTAATAAAGCAAATTTTCAAAAAAAAATAGTAAAAGGATATGGTAAATTAATTGATGAAAAATTGCAAATAGTAAAATGTTTAAAATATTCATATTTATAGTAATTTAAATATAATAGCAGGTAATAATTTATATGACATTTTTAGTGAATATTCCAAGGCCAATAACAATTCTGGCTATGAATAAATTAGCTGAAGTAGATTATAATGTGGCGACGCGTGTAAGTGAGGTAGTAGCAGAAACTGTTAAATGGGGTTATGTAAATGAACAACCTTGGATATGTAATTATGCGGTTGAAGGACTACAAATATTAGATAATTTAGGAAGTATGTTGATATCAATAGTAGTATGGATAGTAATGCATACAAAATAATATAAATATAATTTAATAATGATAATAGAATGGGTGAGTGTTATATTTGCACGCTAGAAACATCTGAATTAAGTAATTGTAAATGTAAGAATTTATTTTTACATAAGAATTGTAAAATAAAACTAATAAATTCTAGAAATAATACTACTTGTAGTATTTGTAATGAAGAATACTATGATATTGATTCAATAATAGTAAATATAAATAAAATGAAAATAAGAAAAATGATATTTTCTATTTTAATAGAATTTTTAATTAGATTAAGTTTGATAATATTTTTTTTATTTATATTTACATTTTCATTTAAAATATAACTAAAAAATATATAATAAAATAGATATAGATAAAATAATATAAATAATATGTATTCAATGGTTGATATAGAAATAAATAAAGTTTGTCCAATTAAAGATAATGATATTGAATGTTATATATGCACTTCTAACAGTCCAATACCTTGGAAATCTGATTGTGACTGCACAGATAGATATATTCATAGAGAATGTCTGGTTGAATTAATAGATAAAACCGGAAACCTTAAATGTCCTGTTTGTCTTGTTGATTATAGAAATATTAATTCTACTTTTTATAGAAAGTTTTATATAAATAGTAAAGCTGTATGGACTTTTATTTTTTATTTTTTATCTTCATCAGTATTTATATGTGGTGTATATATTTTATCATCATTTAAAAATACAAATAATCATCGTGATAAAGTAGTTCTTGGAGTTTCGGGCGTAGCATTTGTAACAATTAGTTCAATGTGTTATATTTTACTTATTTTATTTATAAAGCAAGAGGGTGGGTTTAAAAAACTTTACTTAGATTCTTATGTTCCTCATATTAAACTAGAAATTAATGAACCTAATTTATGTGCATAAAAAGTGTAAAATATTTATATATAATATTTTAATTTTAAGATATTACATCAATATTGTTATTATAATGGGCGAGTGTTATATTTGCACTCTAGAAACAAATGAATTAAGTAAATGTAAATGTAAAAATATGTTTTTACATTTGGAATGTCAATTAAAATTGTTAGATAAAAGAAATGATAAAAAATGTAGTATTTGTTTACAAGAATACACTAATATAAATGTAATAATAATAGAAAAAAAAAAAATATCTAAAAAAGGTAAGAAATTAATACTATTTATAGTATTAGAAATATTGGCATTAGGAGCACTATTTTTTGAAATATTAGTATTATTAGACATAGTAGATAATGAAGATGATTATACAATAAATATAAGTAAAGAAGAGGATTATTTTATATTAATAGTAACATTTATAATGTTTTTTATAATAATTATAGGAACTAAACCAATTTATAATTTAATAAAATATATAATTGTAAATAAAGCATTTTTTGACATAGAAAAAAATGAAATAGTAACAATAAAATTAGAAGAAGATATAAATAGAATATTATAATTAATATAATGTTAATCAATCCTATATTATATAAATTATGCAGTTCAGCATGTGGGGGATTATCAATTATACCATTTGATGTGCTTCAAACAAAAATAATAACTAGAGAAAAAGTAGAATTTAATTTCAATGAATTTAAATGGATTTCATTAATGCCATTTGTATTTATAATACAAAATGAAGTATATATGAGAACAATAAAAATAAGTAATCAAATAATAAGAGGAATAATAGCAGGAATAGTAGCAGCACCGTTATATATTTTTTTAGAAATTAAAAAATATGAAATTAGATTAAATTTATTACCAAAAATGAATGCATTTATTTTTTGGATGACATTACGATCTATTATAGTATATGGAACAATATATAATATATATATGTTGAATATTCCATATTCAAAATTAGTGGCAGGATTAATTGCAAATTTTCTGGGATTTCCATTAAAATTAATATCTATGTCAAAAAGTTATCCAATAATAAATTTAGATATAAATTCAATAAAAAAGACTGGATTATTAGAAGTAGTTAAATCAGGAATAGGAGATGGTTTAACTCTATATTTAATATATGAATCAAAATATTCTCCAATAAAATAAAAATTGATGTAAAAAAATATTAAAAAATTAATAATACAATATTAATAAAACTATAAATGAGATTTGGATTAAAATTAAGAAAAAATAATTTAGAAAAAAAAAATATAAATGAAATATTATATAAAAATAAACGTATTAAATTTAAAATAGATTTTATATATACTTTAATGAAATTATTTGGCATAATTTAAATTTAATAATCTTAAGAGTTGGTATTATTTTTTTCACTTATTTTATCAACCAATGATTTTAAAAATTTTCTAGGTTTTTTACCATTTTTATAAACTTCTTGTCTATCATTCCATGATGGATAAGAGTAAGTATCAAAATCAATAATATCAAGGTCAGCAAGAATATAAAATATTATAGAATTATATAAAAAAAATTGTGCAAACAATCTAACATTTTGTCTATTTTCATCAATTGGTAAAACAATAAAGGGTAAATTATTATTTTCATCCAGTGAATCCTCAATAAGTTTATCAAAATTTTTATCTTTAACTTGACATGCATATCTATAACCTTGATAATTAGTAGCAATAATAGAGTCGTGTTGAGGAGCAATTTGAATAGTATAAATACTATTATTATGAATTTCTTCTAAAAGCTCTTGATAAGATAATATTTTTTTTATTGGTGGTGGTATATTACCATAAAAAGACCAATGAGAATATGGATCCACGCGATTTTTTTTATTTTCATCGGGTTTAATTTTATTTAATTCTTTAATTTTTGTAATATTAAATGTTAATTCGGGTAACTTTAAAGGATTATTAGAAAATATTGTATTTTGATTTAAGACAGTCGCTCCTAAAAAAGTTCTTCTTGTAAATTGTAAATTTAAAGAGTCAACACATGATAATATAAAAAGAAAAAAGGTAAAGTAATTCATTATTTAATAGTATTTTATAAAATATTATTAAATATTATTAAATATTATTAAATATTATTAAATATT
>CETE01118630.1_pt1 | contig 14810 bp, 10 predicted proteins | sample 531241 | NCBI WGS metagenome assembly CETE01 (sample SAMEA2622336, study PRJEB7988) | marine metagenome | biome: marine biome (ENVO:00000447); feature: deep chlorophyll maximum layer (ENVO:xxxxxxxx); material: "saline water (ENVO:00002010), including plankton (ENVO:xxxxxxxx)" | depth 30 m
GTAACTTCAAAACCGTCAACAGTCAGTTCGCCCGTATTTTGTGGCTGCGTGAATACATCATCAGTATTGACTACGGTTTCACAACCGAAGCGACCGCACTGCACGGTAGTTACTTCAGTGCCATAAGGCGTTGAATAAGTCTCGTCTTGAATCATGTTAGTATATTCAGTTCTAAACACCGACACGCTGACATTTCCGTTCTCGAAATCACCAATATAGGTGAGTTCAAAGTTAGTCGATTCTTGAGCATCGAGTTCACTGTTGGCAATACGGTCAAGGTCAATAAACGTGTTACCAGTTATGATATCGGTGACTTCATCGCCTGAGTTTGTACCAAAATACAAGCTTTGGAGCGTAGGCGCTTGGTAGCCCTGAGCAATTCGGGCATTTATAGAGTGGCCTTTTACGAATTCGTAGGTAGCACCAATCTCTCCTACCACCGCACTAAATTCGCTGTCTGTGATACTTAACCCTGTGGGGTCTGAAAATGTGCTGTCTACAGTAGGCGTATATTCCGTAGAATCGTAACGAAGTCCAAGGTTCACGCTTAATTGCTCGCTCAGTTCAACCGTGTCAGCCAGGTAGGCTGTAATTAACGTTTTTTCGGTTTCTGGAACAAAGCTTTGGTCGCGAATAGGGTAGCCGTCTAAAATAGGCGAGTCCGCGGTTTGTCCAGCGAACCTGCGGTCGAACATCACCGCTTCAGCGTCCACCTGTTGATAACTAAAGCCATAAATAATCTCATGGTTAAATTCTCCGGTGATTGATTTGGCTAAATCAACATTGAAACTCAATGAGTCTTGGCTAAAATTGCGGTCTTCGGCACGCAATATAGCGTCGCCGTCTGTACTGCCGTAAAGAAAGCTGGTTACACCCGACGAAAACAGCTCTTGATAGTTCAATGTCACATCTATGCTGTCAGCAAACGCTAGGCCCAGGTTTTCGTTGTTAAAGAAAAGCCCAATCCGCTCGCGGTTATTTTCATCCGCTGAGGTGAAGTCAAAATAAGAGTCACTTTGGCGAGAAAGAGGTACGCCGTTCGTTTCTCTGTCTGTCTTTTCATAAACAAAGCTTAGTTGCTGGTGCTCGGAAAAGTTATAAGCAAGTTTAAGTAAAACTGCATCGACTTGATTATCCATCGGGTCAGCCTGACCACGTGCTGAGCCAGAGATATTCTCACCATGGCTGTGGGCCTCTGTTTCGCTACTGTCGCGCATTGTGTATTGTAATAGCGAGTCGAAGTTACCCGTTCTGTTAGCGACGGTGCCGTGTACTAGCCATTCGTCAGAGCGTGCATCAAAACCGGTTTTCAATCTAACGCCTGTGGCATCACCTGTGGCAGGTAAAAAGTCGCTCGCTTCATTGGTCACGTAGGTAACTGAGCCAGCAAGGGAGCCTGGTCCTTGCGCGACAGCGCTTGGGCCTTTAGTGATATTGACGGCTTTTACGTGTTCCAATTCAATTTCGCCGCGGCTCGATCCATACATTCCATAAGCGGCGAATGAGCTTGGGTTTAGCGTTTCGCCTTGACCGACGCCATCTACAGTTACTGCTACGGCGTCTCCTTCCAAGCCGCGAATGTTGAAGCCATCGTTACCGAAACGGTTACCCGTATCATTAGTTTGTACTCCTGGGATATAGCGAGCGGTATCTTCAATATTTGTAATTGAGCGCTTTGACAGAGTTTGTGCATCCAGCACGGTTTCGACAGTCGTTGTCAGGGTTTCTTCACTTTTGGCCTTTGTAACTGCCAATTCTGATTGTTGAGCTAGGGCAGGAAGTGTTAGCGCACAGCCAAGCGAAATAGCTACCGTTGAGCGTTTAAATTTCATTGTTCTTTTCCAGTTTTTAATAAAAGTGCAAATAATTAGTATTTCGTATCAACGCTAAGCCTCCTGTTTGCGTCGGTTGATATCATTTTTATTTTTCTTAAATCGCGCCTGTCAAAGCGATTTCTTGACACTTCGTGCGTCAAAAATCGATCGTAATACTATTGATAACAATTATCATTTGCAATAGTATGATTTCACTTTTACACAACTAGAAAATAAAAAACCATGAAAAAACACACGCTCATCAGTTTACCCTTGCTTATTGCAAGCTGCTTCAGTGGCGCTGCTCTAGCCCACGTGGCTTACCTAAAACCACTTCAGTTTGAACCGGTTAGAGGCGGTAAAGTCACGCTGGATGCATCTTTTGCAGAACAATTTTTTGTACCAGAAGCGGCAATTACCAATGCATCGTTTGAAGTGGTAACCCCTAGCGGCAAGCTAGTGAGTGTGGAGAAGGTTGTCGATCTGTCTACCCGCAATGTTCTTGAGCACACTTTAGAGGAAGAAGGGACTTACCAGTTTTCAACCGGAAAACGCATGGGGGCAATTTTTCGCGTGTATGAAAAGGACGGTGAGCGTGGCTCTATGCGAGGTAATGAAAAGCCTCTACCTGAAGGTGCGATATTAAAAGAGCACTTTCAATCAGTTACGTTTGCAACAACGTACGTAACGAAGAAAGGGCCAAGTGAACAGGCGTTAGCGCCAAGAAACGACGGCTTAGAGATCGTGGCAATTAATCACCCTAACAGTTTGTTTGCCAACGAGAGTTTTAATTTCAAAGTTCTGTTTAACGGTAAGCCTGTTACCGATCATGAAATCTCGGTGTACCAAGGAAAAGATCAGTTCGCCGAAGAATCTGATGTAGAAAAATTAACGACAAATGCCAATGGGCAAGCGTCATTTACTCCTTCAGCACAAGATGTCTATTTGATGCAAGTAAGACTGCGTACCGACGCGCCTGATGGTGCAGACGTGCCCACTTATAGCTACACCACCACACTATCATTCGAAGCCTATTAATCATTGAGGGTACAAGGAGATAATTATGTTTAAAACAGTAAGTTTAGCCGTTGTATCTGCGCTTTGTATTAGCGCTTCGGCAGTAGCGGCACCACATAGCGCCAGCGGCATTATATTGACCTATGACTTAAACAAAGACGAGTCGCTTCCATTAGAAGAGTTCGTTGATGCCAGACGTGCTCGCTTCAATGCGTCTGATACCAACAAAGACGGTGTACTTGATGAAAGTGAATACGTTTATGAGTGGGAAGGCAAAGTAGAAAAACGGTTAGCTGAAGACAGAAAAGCATCGGTAAAACAAACTCACATACGTTTCCATGCTGTTGACAGCAACGATGACGAGTTCATTACTATTGATGAAGTCAATGCGGTGGGTGAGCGAAGTTTCTCACGTATGGACAGAGATAATGATGGTGTAGTTGCACTGGGCGACCCTGAACCAGCGCCCCGTCGCTCGGCGTCACAGGAAAAAGATGACAAACCTGAGCTAGTACAGCGCCCTATGTTGCGCATGCCAACCAGCCACAATATTGAAGGCTTTGTCACCTTATACGACCAAAACGGTGACGAAAAGGTAACAAAAGAAGAGTTTCATGCCGTTCGCAAAGCGCAATTCCAGCGTACAGACGAAAACAGTGATGACAAGCTTACAGAGCAAGAATACGTGCTTGAGTTTGAAGACAGACTGGATGCACAGATTGAGAAAACCCATGAAGGGCAAATTAAACAAACTTACGTTCGTTTTGAAGTTCTTGATACAGACGAGAATGGCAAAATGACATTTTCAGAGTACATGGTGTCTGGGTTTAATGCCTTTCATCGCTACGACACTAATGGTGATGGCTACTTAACGTTAGCTGATCCAGCGCCTGCGCCACGTCAGCAGGAGCAAAGTGACACCACCACTGCACAAGTCAGCGAATAATGGTTGGGCGTTTCCTTTTATATCTGGCGGTATTTACCGCCAGCTATGCTGTTAAGGCCGAGTTGTATGTGTTTCCTGCACCATCACCAGAAGCAACCTCCCACACGCTTAACACAGAAATAACCCTGTACGAAGAGCAGACACTTAGCGCCATTGAGCAAAAGAATATTGATCTACTGATTAAAGACACCTATCAAACGTTAGATAAATCAAACGCAACGAGTGCGCTTAGCGAAATTAATCGACGTTTCGAAGGTACACTTCCGGCATGGCTGTACAGTGCCATTAAGCGGTGTGAAGCTTGGTTTAACCGAACTGAAGGAAACATAAGCTGCCGTAACGGTGAGCTGTACGACTATTGGGAAGAATATATTCAGAGTAAGCATGACCTTTCACGTAGCGAAGTGAGACGTCTTGCTCGTGTGGCGCGCATTGCTGAGGTCAATTTTAATGACGATAACAGCGTGGCGTTTGCGTCACCTATCCAGTGGGATTTGTCTGAGTTCGCAGCTTCTCTTGCCGTAGAACGTATTGCTAACTACCTGATATCACTTAATATTCGCTCTTACCACATTAGTGCGCAAGAGCTAGAAACCCACGCGTCGAACCAAGGTTTTAGTTGGCAGGGGACCGTGGCGCAAGAGGCGGTAACCCAAACTAGCCGCACAACGGACGCTGTTAGTAATCCAAGTACCATTGCATACATCAGGCCGTGGCAACGCCCAGTACTTTCTACTTCAAAGCTGGCGTCTTTAGAAAAAGGCGTGTTAAGCCACAGTGATGGTTGGCCTAGCGCCAAGTTTCAAGCCATATCAGTGGCGGACAACGCATTTGAAGCAATGTTGTTAGCACACTTTTCGGCAACCAAAACTGCGCAGCAAGCCATGGAGTTAGTTAATGCCAACCCATCACTAGCGCTGAAGTTAATTGATGAAAATGGCAGGGTGTTTACCAGCAACACCTATACGGCTCGCACGTCGGGTGACAGCTCGGGTAAAAACAAGGCTGAAAAAAATGGCCACGCCATCTCAATTGATATCACCTTACCGCTATTTGACATTGCAGATTATCGCGGTCCTTACGTAAGCGTGTGGATAAGCGACGAAAAGAACCGGCTAGTAAAAAGCTTGGCGCTTCGCGGCACCAGCGAAAGATGGCTAGGCGAGCTGCGCACATGGTGGCGAAGAGTGGGTCGAAAAAATGAAGGTTTAGTCGATGGGTTTGCCGGGGCTACAAAGAAAAACGCGCCCTTGCACATAAAGTGGGATGGACTGGATGATTTTGGAAAAAGCGCATACTCGTCGTCGTTAATACTTCACGTTGAAGTGGCTAGAGAACACGGCGGTCGAAGCTATGAAAAAATTCCATTTACCTTTGATAGCCTGACTTCACCAATAACCGTAACGGGCACGGATGAAATCGCGTCTATTACACTTTCACTAATGGATTAGTCGTCAATCTAAAAATTGCAGTAACGTAACGAGCACTACCAAAGGCAGCTATCGCAAATCGCTATCTGAAGTTTTCATAGCCCTCATTATTAGGGCTGAGCGTTTTATCCTTTAAACGTGATACTGGCGTTTGCGGTTAGCCTGCCTTCTTTCACATCAACAGAATCCGAAATATCGTTAGGTAAACAGCCGCTGTGCAGCAAGTTGGCTGGATACAACACGGCGCGATTAAACATAGGCTCAATACGGGCGATTTGGGTGAACATGGCGGTATCACCGTTTATGTACGCTTTAGGTGGTAACCCTACGCTAGTGGCTTGACGTTTTAAGGTTTTAAAATAGCCTTCGTATTGCGCTGCATTAACCCGCTCTAACCCCGTTTCAATATGTCGATAGAATGCAGTACCGCCCAAAGGTGCGCTAAAGAGATAGTGTACCAATGCCCATTCATTATCCTTTTGTGTATCGATGTGCGGAATACATTGAATGGGCGATAAACTTTTCGGCGCTTGATTGGCTATGGAAAGTTGCACTAGGGGTATTTGAAGCGGCTTTTCCACGCCAAAATCTTGTAGCCCATTATGCGAAGCAAGTTGGCTAAACAGCAGTGGAAGCGAGGTATGTAGGTGTTCGACATACTCCTGGGGCGGGTGACTTCTCACCCCCGGATAAAAGTCGCCATCTTGTTTTGTAAATGGGTGGTGTTGAGCAATTGTTTCTACCAAACTCAGCGGGTCTGGTATGAAACCATCGATAACAACAATCGGTGTGGCTTGCTCACCAACCTTAATCAATTCGTAGTTTGAAACCATGCGTCTGCGTTTTTATTCGCCTTGTTCTTTTTGTCGATAAGGGCATAGATTTGTGCGTTTGACGCTATGAGCGTGTAAATGCTTTGCAGAATGTGTTGTGCATGCAAATCAGCAATCGCGTCAGCACTAAGCGCCGCAAGCTTATCTTCATCAATGGTATATAACCCTGTTATAGACGTTTTGCTTTCGTTTTCAAAGGTAATATCTAGGGTGAATGGTGTGATAAGGTTATGCTGTTGCAGCGCGGCAATAAAACGTTGATTTTGCGTTTCACCGTCAAGAAGCTGAGCAAGGATCTGCTTCTTTTCTAACAGGTAGTTACTGGGCTCTCCCGTGTTATCAAAAAGCGGTGTACCTTTTTCTTCGCTTACTGAAGCGTTATCCATATCAATGCACAGCACCCGGTTACTGCTGTCAGCGCTTTGCGCTTCCGTTCCTACATAAAAAGGCAGGCGTTCAAACTGTGCGGGAATATAAACCGCCTCCCATTCACCTTGTTGCCAAAATAGGTTTTCTTTTTCTTCAAAACCTAGCAAGGCAGATAAGCCAAATTGTCCAGAATCGTCAAACTTGGTGATCACCACGGGGTAATGTACCACAAGCTTGTTGAGTTCAGAGACCACCACAGGAACAAGGTGCTGATTGGCACTGAGTGACAATGCATCGTCGGTTACTTTCAAATCTGCATGTTGTTTATTATTAATGGCAACCATGTGAGTCATACGTAGGCCCTGCTTATTGATTTACGTTAAACGGCCTGCAGGCCGAATTGGTGAATTTTATTAATAAGTTCGCGATGTTTAGGCAGTTTCTCCACCGCCATGCCGCGAGCTTTTCTGTTCTGCATCAACTGTTGCTTAGCAAAGTCGGCGTTCACCCATTGCTGATGTGCGCCTAAATCTGAGGTAAACCCCATACCGTACAGGACATACTGATAGCTTGCCGCGGGGAATACCTCGTTGTTGCTGGTAAAGTCTTTGTCACTAGGTGGGTGGTATTGCCACAGTGCGAGTAATTCTTTTAATGAATCCGGAATAGTATGACTATCGCGATTGTCCCGCCAAAATGCGCTGTCTTCTCGCTTACTCAACATGTAATGCAGCTTTAGGAAGTCGATAATTCGCTGCCAACGGTAGGAAAAGGTGTCATTAAAGCGCTTCGCCACAATATCCATTACGGCTCGGTTTGCTGGCAACTGTTCGGCGATCATTGAGGCAGACAGCTCCACCAGTACAAGCGCTGAGGCTTCTAACGGCTCTAGAAAGCCCGCCGCTAGCCCAACAGCCACGCAGTTATTTTGCCAAAAGCGCTGCCTGTGTCCGCTTTGAATAGTAATGTCTTTTACGTTTATCCCATCTATGCCGTTTAACGTGCTGGTTTGGCGAACGTATGTGTCTAAGCGAGCATAGGCGTCATCTTTACTCTGATGCCTACTGGAATAGACGTGGCCTACACCTCGGCGTGACTGCAAACCGATATCCCAAGTCCAACCGGCGTCTTGTGCGGTGGAGATAGTGTGGGATGCAATAGGACTTTGCGGGGTGTCATAAGGCACGTGTACTGCTAATGCTCGGTCGATAAAAAGTACATCGTCACAGGGAACAAACGGCACCTTGTAGTGTTCGCCGAGCAGCATAGATTTGAAGCCGGTACAGTCAACAAAGAGGTCGCCTTCTACTGTTACCCCTTGCTCGGTATGAAGGGCTTTAATATCGCCGTTATTGCTGCTTTCGACGCGGTTAACGTCGGCTAACACATGGTTTACACCTAGTTTTTCAGTGCAGTGTTTGGTTAAAAAGGCGGTAAATTTTCCTGCATCAAGGTGATAAGCATAGTTTGCGGTGCCTGCAAACTCTGCGTGGCGTATGCTTTTAGGTGCACAACCTGCTTCGCATATAGCTTCCTGAACACATACTGCATGGGAAAAAGACTCGTTTAATTCTGGTGCTACAGTCTGCCAGTAAGGGCCTAAATTTGTTTGCGAAAACCCTTGGGGCAGCATGAGAGGGTGGTAGTAAAAATCGTGCTCTTCACCAGTGGTCCACTTAGCAAACTTTGCTCCTTGCTTGAATGTGGCGTCGCATTCTTTGATGAAAGTGGTTTCGCTAATACCCAATGCAATTAGTGTTGAGCGCATGGTTGGCCAGGTGCCTTCGCCCACGCCAATAATAGGCACATTGGGGCTTTCTATTAAGGTTACTTTAATGTCTTTGCGGGTAGCGCATTGATGTTGCGCTGCAATACGACCAGCCGTTAGCCACCCTGCGCTACCGCCACCAACTACTACAATGTGCGTTATGGGAGTTGCTGTTGTCATACTGATTTCCTGAATAAAAACTGTGGCTACCAAATGGTAGCCACGAATGTGGGACCAACAAACGCCGGCCCCAATTACGCGAAACTAAAAGTTTCCGCGCACACCGAAGGCCCAACGTCTGCCGCTGTCTTCAACCAACAGCAAGTGATTAGAGAAGCGACCGCGTTTATGTACAAACTCTTCTGTAAGGTTAATACCTTCAAAGAAGATTTCTACATTGTCTGTCACGCTGTAGCTACCGCTAATGTCAAGCTGTTGATAAGACTCAACAATGGTTGGGCCGTCACCCTGCCCTTGTGTTAACGACTGAACAAACTCATCACGCCAGTTATAGGCAAGACGAATTTGATAATCGTCAGTTTCATAAAATGCCACCAAGTTGTAAGAATCGCTTAACCCGGTTAGTGCAAATACCTGATTAATATCGAATGGATCGAGTTCGGCGTCGCTGTCAACGATAGTTCCGTTGGCAAGCACCCCAAAGCCATTATCGAAAGTGTGCTGAAGCGCAAGCTCGAAGCCGTCTACCGTCGCGTCTTCACCGTTATTGGGCAGAGTATTGGTAAACACGGCAACGCCGTCACTCGCATCTGGCGCGCTAGCGTTAGCGCCTGTAGAGGGGTCTGTTAGCAGGCTGCCGTCAGCAAGCTCGAAGGTTTTGTCTTCTTGGCTATTAACAATAAAGTTCGATACCAACTTTCTGAAGTAACCAATTGATGCATAACTTGCTTCGTCGTAGTAGTACTCAAGCGACAAGTCCAAGTTGTCCGATTTGAATGGCTCTAGTGCAGGGTTACCACTGGTAGACGTTAAATCACCACCTTGGCGGGTGGTTGTAATTACTGTCACCGGCGACATGCTGTTAAGCGTAGGGCGAGTAATGGTAGAGCTCGCCGCAAAGCGCGCAATTAAATCGTCGGTAATTTCTAAACGTACGCTGAAGTTTGGCAATAGCACGTCGTAATCAGACTCAGTGGCAATACTTTGCGCATCGCCAAAACCAGCCAGCATTTCGGTCTGATCCAGAATCGTTAAGCCTGTTATTGGCGCTTGCGTTCCGTTAACCGTCACATCCGTCATTTCATAACGCACACCTGCGGTTGCGCTTAAGAACATGTCTGCAACTTCGCCTTCAAAGTCGAATTCCATATAGGTAGAGATAATATCTTCTTCAACTTCAAAGCTGTTATTACGACGCACCGCATCAAAACTAATCGAATCACCGTTGACGCTTTGATAGTAAGACTCTAAAAACGCAAAGTTGGCTTCGCCATCGTGGGCAAGCCAAGAGGTGGGCATGCGACCGCTACCACTTACGTCAGAAAGAAAATCGCTACCTGCGTCAAAAACGTATTGGCTGCCTGCAGGGATCTCAGGTAAGTCGGGGTAACCACAGTAGGTACAGTGAATCCCTACACCTTCATTGTCCCAACGGGTAAGTGATTTGGTTTCGCTGCTGTACTGTGCGCCAAAGCGAATTTCAGTTAGGCCGCTGCCATCTGTTACGTATTCGCCGTCAAAGCGCAGCTGGCTCACTTCATCTTCTACCGCCCAGCCTCGACGCAGCATTACGTGAGCTCGGCTGTTAGCTTCATCTAAGTGATTGCTTACTCCATCAGGTGTAAGTGCCGGGTTGTATATAGGGAAACCGTCAGGACCTGTAACAATCGCGCCATCTAATTCTTGTTGTCCGCTATAAATATTGTCATTAGGCGAAGCAAACATGCTGGCAACAGGTAAAATATTGTCATCTACCTGGAATCGTACACGGTTGGCATAACCGATAAGTGAAAGCTGATCGCCGCCACCGTTATTGGCTTCGCGTTCGGCTTCTGAATGACTTAAGTCAAACGATAAATTCAGATTATCAGAGTATTGGTAATCAAAGTTAAGGCCTATGGCATAGGTATCAGTTAAACGGTCGAAAGTTTTGGCGTGCATATCTGTCGCCAAACCTACCTCTTGGTATAAATCGACAATAGTACCGTTTGCATCAACCGTTGGGCTACGGCGATTGCCGTTTTCATCAAACAGGCTGCCGTCATCACCTACACCCTGAATGTTAGGCGCGGTAAACCAGTGGCCGTACGACGTTGCTTCAGACTCTACGTCAAAATCTGAATACAGTGCGTCAGCAGTTACAACCAGCTTGTCGTTAGGTGCATATTGGAATACAAGATTAGCGTTAGTACGGGTACGCTCTTCAAAGGTCACTTTGTGATCGTAGTTTCGCGGTGAAAATACATTGCCTGTCCAAGCGTCGCCTGATTGGGTAACAGGGTTTGGCACGCCAACGTTTTCTAGCCAACCGTCCATCTGAGCCTGGTTAAGGCGAGTCTCACGCTCTTGGTGTGAAACGGCAAGTAATACACCGAACGTGTCGTCATTGAACGTGTTGCTAATAAGGCCAGAAAATTGCGGCGTAGCTTCTTCGCTATTTTCGTCGTACACACCTTTTACCGAGCCCGCCATTTTAAAACCGTTTAATGCGAACGGGCGCGCGGTATTAATATTAATGGTAGAGCCTACACCACCAGACTGCATTGTGGCCGTTGACGTTTTATGCACATCAAGGCTGCTTACTAACTCAGAAGCAATCGTGTCGAAACTGAACGCACGCGAATCGTTTTCAGACGCCATTTGACGACCGTTCACCAACACGGTGTTAAACTGTGGTCCAAAACCACGTACGGTAATTAGCTGGCCTTCACCGCCTGAACGGTCGATAGATACGCCGGTAATACGCTGTAGTGATTCAGCTAAGTTGGTATCGGGAAAATCACCGATGTCTTCTGCGCTAATGGCGTCGACTACGCCAGCAGAGCTACGTTTAACATCCATCGATTTTGCAACCGATGAGCGGATACCACTTACCTCAATCACTTCTACGTCATTATTGGGTTGCGCCTCTTGGGCAAATGCACTATTCGCAGAAATAGCCGACGCTAAAACTGCTGCCACTGAGCATGCAAGCTTAGTTTTCCTATACATGATGGTGTGTGTCCTAATCGTTAATTTTAATGCGCCTTATGGTGTGCACCCCACTTGGCTTTTTCTCACAGCATTTCGCTGTTAATTCATCAAGACGACACGGTTTGTAAAATCCCCCAAATTTATTTAACAATTTTTTAAATTAATTGAATCACTTTATTTAAAAGGCGTGATTTCTTCGACATCGATTAGCGTAATCCACCTTTACGTATGTTTAAAAAATGCACAATTATTAATGTATTCACAGAATAAATGCTTATTCATCTACTTCATTTATCGCCTGTATGCCATTCCTATATAAATATTAGTTATGACTCGTAAGTAAATGATACTAGTGATGTATGCCCATATAGCGTAGCTTTGCCGCAGTTTCGCTTGAAAAATAAGCGGAATAAGAGGTGCTATTCGAAGCAAAATAAATACAGAAATTGCCTGTTCTGTTTTTGATTTCGCTAGAGAATGCTAGGCATAAGTGAATAAAATGGCTTAGTACTGTTTAAAGGGTGTCATTCTCGGATAGCCGGAATGTGAGGAGAAGCGTGTGAAAATCATAATATTAAATGAGTCAAAAGCGCCAGATCCGCTAAATAATGTGGAGAAGCGATGTGCGGCTACACCTAGTAGTGCACAGCGTCTGGTGAAAAAAGGGGCGACCTTGCTGCTAGAAGCGGGGGCGGGCGTACACTCAGGGTATTCAGATAAAGAATACGAAGATGTAGGCGTAACTGTCATCGATGATGTGAATGATGCATTATCAACAGCAGATATGCTGGTGGCGGTGAACAAACCCACCGATGCACAGCTAGCGTTGATGAAAAAAGGGGCCATTGTGGTAGGCCATCTCGACCCTTTCTTTCAGCAATCGCTTGTTGAGTCTATTGCAGAAAAGGGGCTAACCGCTATTTCTGTAGAGATGATCCCTCGTTCTTCTCGTGCACAAAAAATGGACGCATTGAGCTCGCAAGCGAGTCTTGCGGGTTACGTAATGGTGATGCAGGCGGCGAATCAGTTGCCATCAATATTACCTATGATGATGACACCGTCAGGAACAATAAAACCAGCAAAGGTATTTATTATTGGAGCTGGCGTAGCGGGTCTTCAAGCTATAGCAACCGCGAAACGCTTAGGCGCAAACGTACTTGCTTATGACACCCGCCCTGTGGTGGCTGAGCAAGTAGAATCGCTAGGTGGCAAATTCCTTAAGATCGACATTGGGGAAACAGGCCAAACGAAAGACGGTTATGCAAAAGAACTGACCGATGAACAAAAAGCGAAGCAGCAAGAAGCGCAACGCGACGCGATTGCCGACTCTGACATTGTTATTACGACAGCGCAGTTATTTGGTCGCAAACCACCAGTGCTTATCTCAAAAGATACATTAGCACTCATGAAGCCGGGTAGTGTGGTTGTAGATATGGCTGCAACATCAGGTGGTAATGTTGAAGGCTCGGTTGCTGGCGAAACCGTTGAAGTTAACGGTGTAAAGGTAATTGGTAATGGTAACTGGAGCCAGTATGTGGCTAAAGCCGCCACCGACATGTACGCCAATAACATCTACAACCTTGTGGATGAGTTCTTTGACGATGAAACCAAAACCTTTGGGCTTAATTTAGAAGACGACATTCTGGCCGGCTGTGTTATTACCCACGACGGTAACATCACCAACGACATGCTTAACAACGCATACAAAGGAGCCTAATCATGGAAATCATTTACCTACTTTTCATCGTGCTACTGGCTGCTTTTTTGGGTTTTGAGTTAATTCGAAAAGTCCCAGCAACCTTGCATACACCTCTAATGTCCGGCTCTAACGCGATATCGGGTATTACGTTAGTGGGAGCATTGGTAGCCTCGGGTAGCGACAACAATTTGCTAACGACCATTCTTGGTACCGCAGCGGTGGCGCTGGCCAGCATCAACGTGGTGGGTGGTTATCTCGTTACTGATCGCATGCTTGGCATGTTCAAGAAAAAAGATAAATAAGGAGTACGCAAGTGAGTGATATCGTAACCGTAATAAACCTTGCGTACGTAGTAGCTGCGGCACTATTTATACTAGGACTTAAGTTACTTAGCCATCCAGATACCGCGAAAAAAGGTAACTTTATTTCTGCCATTGGTATGCTGGTTGCTGTCGTCGTCACCCTGCTTGACCAGCAGATTATTAGCTATCATTACATCCTGCTAGGTTTTGTTATTGGTGGCGCCTTTGGTGCGTGGAAAGCCAAGACCGTTGAAATGACGGCAATGCCGGAAATGGTGTCGTTATTTAATGGCTTTGGTGGCGCAGCGTCATTGCTTCTGGGTTGGGCAACATTAGCCGGAATGAGCCTAATTACCCTTAAAACTGAAAGTGCGTTTACTTTTATTACCCTGTTTTTCACAATTTTAGTTGGGGGAATTACGTTCTCTGGCTCGGTGGTAGCCTGGGGTAAGTTGTCAGGAAAAATGAGCTCTAAAGCCGTTATTTTCACAGGGCTTCGCGAGCTAAGCATCTTGCATCTAATTGGCATGGTGGTGATTGGTTATTTCTTTACTACCGACCCAAGCAACCCACTTTGGATTTACTGTGCTATTGCGTTATCACTAAGCTTCGGCTTGTGGGCGACTATTTCAATTGGTGGCGCAGATATGCCGGTGGTAATCGCGCTATTAAATAGCTACTCAGGTGTAGCAGCGTCGGCAGCAGGTCTTGCTACAGGCAACACAATATTAATTGTTACCGGCTTATTAGTAGGCGCGTCAGGCTTAATTCTTACCAATATTATGTGTAAGGCCATGAACCGTTCATTGATGAATGTGTTGTTGTCTGGCTTTGCCAAGCCAGTAGAAGCCGGCGAAAAAATAGAAGGCGAGATTAAAGTACTGTCGGCGCAAGATGCATTTTATGTATTAGAAGCAGCGCAAGCAGTACTGGTGGTGCCTGGTTATGGTATGGCGGTTGCGCAAGCGCAGCACGCGGTACGTGAACTTCAGTCGTTGCTAGAGGAAAATGGCTGTACGGTTGATTACGCCATTCACGCTGTAGCGGGGCGTATGCCGGGCCACATGAACGTGTTATTGGCAGAAGCTGACGTGCCTTATGACCAACTATACGAGATGGATGACGTTAACCCTCGTATGGAAAACTATGACGTGGTTATTGTTATCGGCGCGAACGACGTGGTTAACCCAGCAGCCAAAGAGATGAAAGGCAGCCCTATTTACGGAATGCCAGTTATCGAAGCACATCGTGCGAAAACGGTCTTTGTACTTAAGCGTTCTGCGAATGCCGGTTTTGCCGGTGTAGACAACCCGCTGTTTTTCAAAGACAACACGCGCATGGTTCTGGGGGACGCTAAAGACACTATTAACAGCATTATTCGCGAGTTCGGAGACGACTAATACAGCGTATCTCTTTGAGACGTCTTCTATAAAGGCCTGTTTAAAACACAGGCCTTTTTATTGGGTATTAAACTTAATT
>CETE01086089.1_pt1 | contig 14777 bp, 11 predicted proteins | sample 531241 | NCBI WGS metagenome assembly CETE01 (sample SAMEA2622336, study PRJEB7988) | marine metagenome | biome: marine biome (ENVO:00000447); feature: deep chlorophyll maximum layer (ENVO:xxxxxxxx); material: "saline water (ENVO:00002010), including plankton (ENVO:xxxxxxxx)" | depth 30 m
CGCGCTGCCATCGAAGCTGAAGCCGAAGTATCTGTGGCACAAACACAATTGGATGCGACAAAGCGAAAACTAACCATTTCTCAGGAAGAGGAAGAAGCCTCTATCGGTCAACAAAAAGCAATTGAAACAGCACGCGCTTTAAGTATGGCTGAAATTGCAGAACAACAGGCTACTTCTGAAACTCGTCGTGATGAAGCAAGAATTGCAAGAGAACTTGAAATAAGCAAATCAGAGAATGCCAAAGATCAAGAGCTCAATCGCGCGCGTCTAGCAAAAGAACTTGCGCTGGAGTCCTCGAAATATGAAAATTCTGTAAAGCTTTCAGAAAAACGCATAGAAGATATTCGTTCGCAAATTGAAGTACGCCAAATTGAAGCCAACGAAGTGCTGGCAGCAGAAGAAGTCTCAACAAAGCGTGAAAAAGAGGTTGCGAAACGAGAAAAGGATATTGCACTAATTCGTGCAGCGGAACAGGCCGAAGTCGATACACTTCGCGTTGCCTCTGAAGCAGAAACCGTGCTGTCCATGGCTAAGGCAAAAGCAGACGCAACTAGGCTGAGGTCAGATTCCGAAAAAGGCGATATGCTAGCCAAAGCTGCCGGAAAATCCGCAATCATTGCTGCAGAAAATGCACAAAGCAAAGCAGTAATTGACATGAAGCTGTCTAGGAAAAAGCTAGAAATTCTTCCTGAAGTAGTTGAGAAAATGATGAAGCCAGCCGAGAAGATTGAAGGTATCCGCATCAATAATATTTCTGGCTTTTCAAAATCAGGTGGCAGCGATGGTTCTGGTTCATCAGAGGGCTCAAGTGTTAATAACGTCATTGATGGGGTTCTGGATCTCGCCCTCCAATTACCAGCGGTTAAAAAAATCGGTGAAGAAGTAGGATTGAATGTCTCAGAAGGTCTCAAAGGAATTTCTGAATCATTAGACAATACCGTCCCCTCGAAAGAGACCAAAGAAAATACCAAAGAAAATAAAGACTAAGTTCTCATAAAAACTGGAGGAAAAAATGAGTTTAAATCGTAGACGTTTTCTAAAAACCACAGCGGGAGCAGCTCTGGCAGCGCCGGCAATGGTTAAAGGAGCTTTGGCTGGCAGCCACGGTCCCATCAAATTTGTATCTATTCTCGACCAATCAGGCGGACTTGATATCTATGGCAAACCCATGGTTGATGCCACAAAAATGGCGATTGATGAAATGAACGAAGCGGGAGGACTTCTAGGTCGTGAGATTGATCTTAAAGTTTACGACCCACAATCTTCCATTCAGTTTTATACTCAGTTTGCCACCCAGGCCGCAGCAGGTGATCAAGCCGATGTTGTGCATGCAGGAATAACCTCAGCTAGCCGCGAAGCGATAAGACCCACCTTCTCACGCTACAAAACCCTTTATTTCTATAATACTCTCTATGAGGGCGGCGTATGTGACATCAACAATTTTTGCACAGGCTCCACTCCTGCCCAGACTGTTGAGAAACTGGTGCCCTACGCAATGAATAAATGGGGCAAGAAAGTTTATATCGTGGCCGCAGATTATAACTACGGCCAGATCACAGCGCAGTGGGTGCAAAAATATGTACGTGACAACGGCGGCGAACCTGTCGAAACCGAGTTTTTTCCGCTTGATGTGACAAACTTCGGCCCCACCATTAAAAAAATCCAATCCTCCGGTGCGGATATGGTAATGTCAGCCCTTGTTGGAGGCGCACATATTTCCTTTTATCGTCAATACGCTGCTGCTGGTATGAATAAATCTGTCCCAGTTGCTTCAACAACTTTTGGCGTTGGAAATGAACACAAGCTGATTTCTGCTGAAGAAGGTGACGGCATGATCTGCGCCTATTCTTACTTTGAAGAAATCGACAGCCCTGCGAACAAGGATTTTGTGGCGCGCTTTAAAGCTCGCATGGGGGCAGATGCACCTGCCTTAAATGAGCTAGCAGCGCGTTCTTATGAGGGGGCTTACCTTTGGGCAGAGGCCGTCAAAGCAGCCGGCACAGCCGATCAAATGCCGGTGATCGAAGCGCTTCGGTCTGGTCTTGGTATTGATGGCCCATCAGGTCGGGTGGACATTGAACCAAAAACAAACCACTGCAACCAAAACGTCTATCTGGCAGAATTAAAGGATCAGTCTTTTAATATCGTCGAGTCGTATAAAAGCCAGCCTCCTACAGATACCTTAATGGTATGTGACCTAGTGGCAGACCCTAACCAGAGTGTTTTCAAATTTGAAAACGGCCTAAAAGCGGCTGGTATTGACATCTAAGACATAACATAGGCCAGTGCATAAAATGCACTGGCCTTTTTGACTGGAGCTTTCCATGGACCTCTTCTTTTCGCTTGCTCTTCAGATCCTATATGGGATTGCAAACCTTGCGCTGATCAGCCTTGGTCTGGCTATTGTTTTTGGTATGATGCGAGTGATCAATCTGGCCCATGGTGAGTTTCTTATGCTGGGCGGTTACACAGTAGTGGTAGCTACTAATAATGGGGTAAATCTATGGTTTGCCATGCTCATCCTTGCTCCACTTGTCGTGGGGCTTATTGGACTAATCGTAGAACGTTGTCTTATACAATGGCTTTATGGGCGAATGATCGATACTCTTTTAGCGACTTGGGGATTATCGCTGTTATTTATTGGAATTATTACTTCGATTTTTGGGGCTTCAACTTCAACTGTCATATCACCACCATTAGGCACCGTCACAATTGGAGAATACACATCATCGGGATATGAGCTCTTTTTGATCTTTGTGGTGATTGTTTTATTAATCCTAGTCTATTTGACTTTAAAATTTACCTCGCTCGGGTTGGTAGCACGGGCAACTATGCAAAACTCAGATATGTCCGCATGTCTAGGGATTTCAACATCAAAAATTTACATGGTCACCTTTTCTCTTGGTGCGGCAGTTAGCGGATTGGCAGGCGGCCTTTTGGCGCCAATCACAGGCGTATTGCCAAATATTGGCGTCATATATATAGCCAAAGCTTTTATCACTGTTATATCTGGAGGCTCTGCAATCCTGGCGGGCACAACCTCTGCATCAGTCCTTCTTGGAGGGGTTAACGGGATTATGTCTTACATCACAGGACCAACCTTCGGCGAGGTCGCACTATTATTTACGGCAATCATCTTACTCAGACTGATGCCAACCGGCATTACAGGCCGCTTCTTTAGAAAGAGCCAATAATGCGACTTTATGGAACTTTTAATGGAACATTGGTGGTCGCAGGGCTGGCGATTATTTTTACTCTGCTAGCGCCAAGCATTTTTCAATTTTTCACTATTATAACCCTCACACAGGTGATTGGCCTATCAATTTTAGCTCTCAGTCTGGCACTCGTATGGGGATTTGGCGGCATTTTATGCTTTGGACAGAGTGCTTTTTTTGGGATTGGAGCCTATGCCTATTCCGTTGCAGCTTTAAATATTGGTGGGTCTACAGGTGCAGTTTTTATCGCCATTCTTGCCGCAGCCATATTTGCAGCTATTTTAGGATACTTCGTATTTTACGGTAAAGTGTCCGATGTTTACCTAGCGGTGATCACACTAACTGTTTCGCTTATTTTATATTCCTTGATGCGCCGCACTTCAGGTCCCGAATATAAGATTGGCAAGGCCCTTTTGGGCGGCTTTAACGGCACGGGATCACCCCCTCTGAATGTCCCAGGGGATGGCTCTGCCATGCTATTTCCGATGCAAACATTTTATGTATCGATGGCGATATTAATTATCGCCTACGTATTCACGGGATGGCTTGTCACAACCAAATTTGGGCGAGTTTGTGTATCCATCCGCGAAAACGAAGTCAGAACTGAACTGCTAGGTTATGACACGCGCCTTTACAAGCTGGGTCTCTTCAGCATCAGCGCAGGTATCGCTGGGCTTGGGGGCGTGTTGTTTTGTGTCGGTGTTACGCGAGTTACGCCCGATGTCTTCAGCTTGGGGCAATCCGCGTTGGCTATTATTTGGGTTATTGTTGGCGGCCGCATGACCCTGATTGGGCCAATTTTAGCAACCTTTGTACTATATTTTTTAACCTCATCACTGGGTAGCCAGCAGATATTCAATGCGAATTTAGTACTAGGCATAATCCTAGTGGTTTTTGTTCTCATAGTCCCAAATGGCGTGGTGCCAACCATTATGAGCTGGTTTGAACGCCGCCGTACAAAACGCTACGAACGTCAGAAAGAACGCCGTATGAAATTACGCAAACACAGAGCAACAGGATAGGGCAAATCAGTAATGGCCAGACGTGAAGTTGTTGTTGAAACCAGAAATTTATCCATGCACTTTGGCGGCGTGCGGGCAGTGGACAATGTAGACTTTGAGCTGCGTGAAAAAGAATTGCGTTGTCTCATTGGTCCAAACGGGGCCGGTAAATCAACGTTTTTTAAATGTCTGACAGGACAGTTAAGCCCGACCTCAGGGGATGTGGTAATCCGTGACATAATAATGACAGGACGTGAGCCCCATGCAATCGCATCCCTTGGTGTGGGTATCAAAACCCAGGTCCCAAACTTGTTTGATGAGCTGAGCACAGTTGAAAACCTATGGCTTTCGGCACGCAGATGGCATGGGGACAGGCGAGCCAATACGCTTGTAAAAGAAACCATTGACCGCCTTGAGCTAGGCGAAATCAGAAGCTCAATTGTTGGTAGTCTTGCACATGGTCAGCGCCAAATGGTAGAGCTTGGAATGGTGGTTGCAGCTGAACCTTGGCTCGTGTTGCTTGACGAGCCAGCAGCAGGAATGACAGATGAAGAAACCTTTAAGACAGCAGAACTTGTGCGCGAAATCAATAAAACTTCGGCATTGATCGTGGTTGAACATGATATGAATTTCATTCGCGCAATTAGCGATATCGTGACATTGTTCCATCAAGGATCAATTTTTATGGAAGATAAAATGGATGTGATCTCTGCCGATCCGCGCGCCAGAGAAATTTACCTGGGTCACAAAACATGAGCGCATTACTCGAAATCAAAGGCTTATCTGCAGGTTACGGCAGAATACCGGTGCTACATGGCGTGGAGTGCAACGTTCACGACAATGAAATACTAGGTATTTTGGGCAATAACGGAATGGGAAAGTCCACCCTTCTCAAGACAATAATGGGTATCATCTCACCAACATCGGGTACAATCCTTTATTCTGGTCAGGATGTCACACGCATGAAACCTGGCCCAAGGGCACAATATGGCATGGGATATGTTCCCCAAGGACGCGGTATATTCCCCAATCTAAGCGTTTTAGACAACCTGCGAATGGGCGTTGTAGGTCATGGATTAGATGAAGAAGACGCAATCCGTGATATCGTTCTTGATTTTCCACGACTTGAAAACCTTTTGGATCGCTCAGGCGGGACCCTGTCTGGCGGTGAACAGCAAATTCTAGCACTTGCGCGCTGTTTGATTTCACAACCTGATCTCATTCTGCTTGATGAGCCGACTGAGGGCATTCAACCTTCAATCGTCGATGAAATTGGAGAGATTCTCAATACTTTGAACCGCAAGAAAGGCTTAACTATAGTTCTGGTGGAACAGAATATGGAGTTCATAACAGAACTGTCGCATCGCATTCAAATTATGGAAAAGGGAAGCTTTGCAGGCGAGGTAGATCTGCGTTCAGGACAAGGTAAAGACCTCTTACAAGGCTTCTCTGGTTTTGGTGGATCAAAAAAACAACGGCTATCTCCTCCAATTTCTGAAGCAAATCCACAAATAGCGCCTGCACCCACGCAAAAATTACCAAACGAAAAAAGAAGCCCAACACAGCCCACTGCCGCGTCCTTTAGTGACGCCCCATTGACCGAAAGGATTGTGAAAATGACCGTCCAACGCCCTACATTTGCCCAGCTTAAGGAAATTACGCTTGAGCTAGGCATGCATCTCTCGGATGCACAAATCAATGAATTCCTGGATAATATGCAAGGATCGCTTGACGCCTATGATTTGGTGGATGGCATGCCAGATTATTTACCACCTGTTCTCTACCCGCGCACCAGCGGTTCACGCCCTACCGACGAGGAAAATCCACTAAACGGATGGTATATCAAAACAGAAGTGCGTGGTGCCCCCAAGGGACCTCTTGCTGGCAAAACTGTTGCACTGAAAGACAATGTCTGCCTTGCTGGTGTGCCCATGATGAACGGCTCGTCTACGTTAAAAGGGTACACGCCAGATGTAGATGCCACCGTCGTAACCCGGCTCTTGGATGCGGGGGCAACGATAACAGGAAAAGCGCATTGCGAATATTATTGCTTTTCGGGGGGCAGTCACACGAATGCAACCGGTCCAGTGCATAACCCGTTCAAAAGAGGCTATTCTGCAGGGGGATCTTCGTCCGGGTCCGCAGCACTTGTTGCAGGCAAATATGTAGATATGGCCATTGGAGGCGATCAGGGAGGGTCTATCCGGATGCCAGCCTCTTATTCAGGCTGCTACGGAATGAAACCTACACATGGACTTGTGCCCTATACTGGCATTATGCCTATTGAAGCTACCATCGATCATACAGGACCAATGACCCAAAACGTTATTGATAACGCGCTTATGCTTGAGGTGATAGCTGGTGCAGATGGGCTAGACCCACGGCAATATGACGTGGTGACAGACACCTATACCCGCGCCGTAAACGCAGGAGCTTCGGGACTTAAGATAGGTGTTGTAAAGGAAGGTTTTGGCCACGCCAGTAGTGAAGCAGATGTAGATCAAAAGGTACGTGCTGCTGCAGATATTTTGCGTGAGTGTGGCGCATCTGTCGATGAAATATCTGTACCTTGGCACCTGAAAGGTCTTCCGATATGGACACCAATCGCCAGCGAAGGCGCAACTAATCAGATGATGCACGGAAACGGTATGGGGACCGGCTGGGAAGGCATGTATACAACGTCTCTGTTAGACTATCATGCCAATTGGCGTGGACGTGCCGACGAGCTGTCAGATACATTGAAAATTACGATGTTTGTTGGGCAGTATTTTCTCAAACATCACAGGGGACATTACTACGCCAAAGCTCAAAACCTATCGCGCCAACTGCGCGAAGAATATAACAAAGTCCTTGCCTCTTATGATCTTTTACTAATGCCAACTACCCCGATGAAAGCCACTCCAATTCCAGAAAGATCAGAAGGTCTTGCCATCTGGACTCAGCGTGCGTTTGAAATGCTAGTCAACACAGCACCCTTTGATGTGACAGGCCATCCGGCAATGTCCGTTCCTTGTGGAATGTCTGATGGTCTACCTGTTGGCATGATGCTGATTGGACGTCGCTATGAGGAAAGCACAATTTATCGCGCTGCCGGTGCCTTTGAGGCTGCAAAGGCCTGGGAGACACTTTAAATCTGCGAGGACACAATGGTACAAATTGCGCCTGCTGAAGGGCTTAGCCACGTTATTGGAGATCACTCAAGGCGACTTTTGGACGTAACACTGCCAGAGTTTTTCAACTATGCGCGACAAAAATACGGAAATTCTGAAGCCGTTGTTTTCTCACAATTTAATACGCGCTGGACCTATAGCGAACTTTTGGACAAATGTGATACTTTTGCAGCAGGCCTTTTAGCGCTCGGACTTTACAAAGGAGACCGGGTAGGTATTTGGTCGCCTAATAGGGCAGAGTGGATCATTGCACAAATTGCAACGGCACGCCTTGGAATAATTCTTGTAAATATAAACCCTGCTTATAAAGGAACAGAGCTCGAATATTGTATAAACAAAGTCGATCTGAAATGTTTGATCTTTGCAACGCAATTCAAATCATCCGCTTATGCTCAAACAATTCTGGATCTGTGTCCTGAGTTAGTTGGGCAAAAGCCCGGACACCTAAATCTAAAAAAACTGCCAAGTCTGCGTTCGCTTGTGCAAATTTCAGAAACGCCCATCGCAGGCGCTTTTGCGTTCCAAGATATCATTAAAAAAGGGACCATAGGCTATTTTGAGCGACTTGATCATATATCTGATAGCCTCCGTCCTGATGATGCAATTAACATACAGTTTACATCAGGTACTACAGGTGCGCCAAAGGGGGCAACCCTAAGCCACAAAAATATAATAAATAACGCAGTATCTTGTGCCAAAGCAATGAAACTGACAAACCAAGATCGATTATGCATTCCAGTGCCTCTTTATCATTGCTTTGGGATGGTTCTTGGTACGCTGGCTTGCTGCGCAGCCGGGGCTACGATGATATTCCCCAGCGAAGGCTTTGAGCCAGACAAAACCATGCGCGCCCTTAAGCAAGAAAATTGTACTGCTGTTCATGGGGTGCCTACTATGTTTTCAGCAATGCTGGCTTCTTCGGAATTTAAGGGGAAACCGATTAAGTCTTTACGTACCGGTATAATGGCAGGATCCCAATGCCCTGAAGTACTAATGCGCCGTGTGCTGTATGACTTGGGATGTTCTGAAATGACTATCGGATATGGAATGACAGAAACCAGCCCGATCTCATTTCAATCAGACGTCAATGATCCCGTGGATGTACGGGTCAGTACTGTGGGTCGTATACAACCCCATTGCGAAGTGAAAATAGTAGAAGATGAAGGCTCAACCTGTCCCGTTGGTCAAACAGGAGAGCTTTGGACTAAAGGCTATCTGGTAATGAAAGGGTATTGGAATGATGCTCAGGCTACACGATCTTCTATCGAAAACGGATGGATGAAAACCGGTGATCTTGCCACTATTGACAACGAGGGTTTCTGTCGGATTGTTGGCCGTAAAAAAGATATGGTGATCCGTGGCGGGGAAAATATATACCCTGCAGAACTTGAAGAGTTTCTCACCGCCCAAAAAGGGATTCTGGAAGCACATGTTTTTGGTATTCCAGACGAAAAGTTTGGTGAGCAGTTAGTGGCCTGGATCATAACCGAAAAAGGCGCCACTTTCGATGAAGCCACCATTCAGAACCTTTGTAAAAATGAGCTGGCCTATTATAAAGTACCGGCCATAGTTCGTTTTGTAGAGGAGGTTCCCCTTACTGCTACAGGAAAACCCCAAAAATTCAAAATGCGCGAAATGATGTTAAACAAAACCTAAAATGCTTAATTACATCTCGATCTTGCATAAGGCGATTAAAAAACAGTTTCTACTGACAATATTTCGTTTAAATTCCATCTTTCAAACTAAGTCTTATACGCTGCTGCCTCAGATTAAACATCTATAATCTGATCCAGTGAAACATCCGATAGTGATGACAATAATTCCTGTACCGTTTGCCTTAAATCAGGCAGCGAAATCGCCTGCTCCAACACCTGATATGGAGCAACCGGCAAGCGCAAAATGATACGGCGCCATTCATGAACAATGGATAAACGTACAACCGTACGATCCAAATCTGATGCATTTGATGAGATCGCTAAAACAGACAGACGCCTCTGTAAATCAAGTATCGCACGCTGTAATTCCTCATCAATCAGACGATCCACTATCCACTTGGGCAACGGTTTATCAATCTCAATGTTCAAGGCATCAGCGAAACCCGTTTTGACTAGACTTATGCCTGATAGAATACGTAAACCATCTGGTGGAGATAATGCTGGATCATAAATAGAAAGCATAACTGAGTGATCAGAGGCTGGACCATATATGCGTGGGGCAGCTTCGCGACTTAGTTTGCGGCCATTTTTAGTTAGCCGATAATGGCTTTCGCGCCCAAGCTTTGTGCTTTCTAACCAATCCTCTTTGCGTAAGCGATAAAGAGCCACCCGGGTCGCCTCTGGCTTTACCCCAATTTCCGCGGTTAATCGGTTAAGCGTACGCGAACTTATATATCGATCATCATGACGCGCCAAATCTCCAAAAATCGTCACAATAAACGACCAGACACGTGGAGTTTCGACGCCCAGTATTTGTGCAACGGCAGGCGTCATAACTCGCTTGAGTGCTCAAACGCATTCATTGTTAAAAGCTGATATTCGGCTACGACGTCACTGTCTTGGTTTAATATGCGCACATACCATCGTACCTCTCCATATGTGTCGGTGCGTGGCGTTTTTGCCATAACCGTCAGGGCCACATGAATTGATTCACCAGCCTGAACCGGTTTCATAAAGCGTAATTCGTCCAAACCAGTATTTGCTAAAACAGGTCCCTCGTCTGGATCAACAAATAATCCTGCCGCAAAACTTAGCAGAAGATAGCCATGTGCGACGCGGTCAGGAAAAAACGGGTTTCGCTTTGCTGCCTCTGCATCCATGTGCGCATAAAATGTATCGCCCGTGAAATGGGCGAATGTTTCGATATCTTCAACAGTAACCTCACGTTCTGGCGTGATTAATTGCTGGCCCAATGTGAGTTGATTATAACTGCAACGAAACGGATGATCTGCCGTAGGCGTTGGCGTTGCGTTTGGCACATAACGCTGTGTAACTTTTGAGAGGATATCAGGTGTCCCCTGAATTGCGGTACGCTGCATGTAGGCCATGACGCCCCGCACACCGCCCAATTCCTCACTCCCTCCGGCACGGCCTGGACCTCCATGCACCAAATGCGGCAAGGGTGACCCATGTCCTGTGCTTTCCTTGGCTGAAATCGCATTATTGAAATAAAGACGACCATGGTAGGCGGCTGATCCCATTACCATGTCGCACGCAAATCCCGAATCCGCAGTAAAAACAGAGGCTACCAGAGACCCCTGCCCGCGATTCAGCAACTTGGCGGCATGATCCACATCACTATACCCCATAATCGTTGAAACGGGACCAAAGGCTTCGATATCATGAACGGCCTGTGCTTGATCTGGGTTTTCACATCGAAATAGACGTGGCGCGACAAAAGCACCCGTTTCAGCACTTGCATCAATTACAGCTGACAAACCGTCACTACCAAAAACACACTGTGCCTCAGCTCCAATCTTGGCTGCCTTTTCCAAAACATCTTGGCGCTGCGAAAGGGACACTAATGCCCCCATGCGCGTCTTAGGGTGACGCGGGTTCCCAATCGTTGTTTGCGATAGCTTATCAATCAATGCGGCCTGAACATGATCCAGCAAATATTCGGGCACCATCACACGTCGCACTGCCGTACATTTTTGCCCTGCCTTCACGATTATTTCGCGATGTACTTCTTTGATAAATAAATCAAACTCGGCGGTATCAATAGCCACGTCTGTCCCAAGCACTGAAGCATTGAGGCTATCTTGTTCCGCCATGAAGTGAACAGCATTGTGGATTAATGCGGGGTGGGTGCGCAAATGACGCCCCGTTGTCTCAGACCCTGTAAAACTGACAACGTCTTGGCCTCCAAGGTAATCTAGCAAATCCCCCAAATCACCAGTGATTAACTGTACCGACCCTTTAGGCAAAATGCCAGAGGCAACAATTATATTAAATGCTAATTCTGTGACCTGGCAGGTTGCAGTTGCCGGTTTCACAATCACTGGCATACCCGCTAAAAGTGCGGGTGCCATTTTTTCCAACATTCCCCAAACCGGGAAATTAAATGCATTTATATGCAAAGAGACACCCAATTTTGGTGTGCAGATATGTTGACCGACAAATTGACCGCTGCGCGATAACTGTTCCACCTGCCCATCGACATAAACCTGCCCGTTTGGCATTTCACGCCGTCCTTTTGAGGCGATCACCATCATCGTTCCAATTCCACCATCCACGTCAATCATGTGATCCTTCATCGTGGCACCTGTTGCGAAAGAGGCCTCGTACAAGGTATTTTTCTGTTCGGACAAATGCATCGCCAACGCCTTTAGCATTTTGGCACGCTGATGAAACGTCATCGCACGCAATGCTGGGCCGCCAACGGTCTTGGCATATTCAACCATTGCGCCGCGATCAAAGGTCAAAGATCCCGCCATTCCAATCTGCGTACCATCAACTGCATCAAAAACAGACCGTGCACTGCCGTCTGGACCAACCCAATCGCCACAGACATAACTTTGGATATCACGCATTTTAGAACTCCTTTTTCGTGCTCGTTTAATAATTGACCACTTGGTTGGCTTATGCAACGATCAATCTGAATTAAACCGATGGAGCGCCACACAATGAGTGATACAATCCAGTGCATCGACCATGGTGGGTGGTTTGAAATTACCTTAAATAGACCAGACCGGCTAAATAGTTTTAATGACGAAATGCATCTCGCTCTTCGGGCTAATTTAAAAAGCGCTGAAGAGACAAATGCCCGTGCTGTTTTACTGACAGGTTCAGGCCGCGGGTTTTGCGCAGGCCAAGACCTTGGAGACCGAGATCCTGCTAAAATGGGTGGGCCACCAGATTTGGGGGCAACCGTACGCACATTTTACGCACCACTTGTGAAACAGATCCGCGAATTGCCCTGCCCAGTTGTATGTGCAGTTAATGGCGTTGCGGCAGGTGCGGGAGCAAACCTCGCGCTGGCCTGTGATATCGTTCTGGCAGCCAAAAGCGCAAAGTTTATTCAATCCTTTGCCAAAGTTGGGTTGATCCCTGATACGGGCGGCAGTTGGCATTTGCCCCATTTGATTGGCGAAGCCCGTGCGAAAGGGCTAGCAATGACCGCCGAACCACTAAGCTCGGAAAAAGCCGAAAGCTGGGGCCTTATCTGGAAATCAATCGATGATGCTGATTTAATGCAAGTTGCGCGCGAAATCACCGCAAATTTGTCTAAAGGACCAACATTAGGGTTGGCCCTAACCAAAGAGGCGATTCAAACCTCTTGGGAGAGTGATTTGCTGACACATATAGAAAAAGAGGCAGACTATATGAAACGCTGTGGGGAAAGCGCGGATTACGCGGAAGGTGTAAAAGCTTTTTTGCAAAAACGCTCTCCAGAATTTAAGGGACACTAACAATGACTCCGAAGGAACGTGCGCACAAATCAGCTCAAGCTATGTGGGAAAATGACAAAGCTTCTAAATGGATTGGCATGCAGATTTCCAATATGGATGAGGGGATAGCCAGTCTCAATTTAACAGTGCAGGATAATCATTGTAACGGCCACGGAATATGCCACGGTGGTATAATTTTCTCATTAGCTGACAGCGCATTTGCTTTTGCCTGCAACAGTCGCAACCAAGCAACAGTCGCACAGCATAATACCATCAGCTACATTGCGCCTGGCCAATTGGGAGACACGCTAACAGCCGATGCTCGCGAAGTTTCACTAAGTGGACGCAATGGGATTTATGATGTTACAGTGATCAATCAGGACAACAAAAAAATCGCCGAATTCCGCGGTATGAGCCGCGCAATCAATGGTAATTTATTTCAGGAATAAAAACAGGGACTAGAAAAGAATGAAGGATTTAACACCGCAAAAATCACATCTAGACCCTATTGAAATCGCATCCATTGATGAAATTCGCGCACTTCAACTCAAACGTTTGAAATGGTCTTTGCGTCATGCTTATGACAACGTTGCAATGTACCGCGAACGTTTTGATGCGGCCAATGTTCATCCTGATAATGTGAACGATCTATCTGATTTGGCTAAATTCCCTTTCACACACAAAAATGATTTACGCGATCATTATCCATTTGGCATGTTAGCCGTACCCGAAGAACAGATTATTCGCGTACACGCCTCATCCGGCACGACAGGTAAACCAACAGTTGTCGGGTATACAAAACACGATATTGATGTTTGGGCGGATTTGGTTGCGCGCTCCTTGCGCGCCTCGGGTGTAAGAGCCGGTGATTTAGTGCATTGTGCTTATGGATATGGTTTATTCACAGGTGGACTAGGTGCCCATTACGGCATTGAGCGTCTGGGCGCACGTGTGGTCCCAATGGGCGGAGGACAGACAGAAAAACAAATTATCCTTATCGAAGACTTTAAACCCAAGGCGATTATGGTAACACCATCCTATATGCTAAATATACTAGAAGCCTACCACGCCGCCGGTTTGGCTCCACGCGCATCGTCTTTACAGGTTGGGATATTTGGAGCAGAGCCTTGGACAAATTCTATGCGTGGGGAAATTGAACAGGCGTTTGATATGCATGCGGTTGATATCTACGGTCTGTCCGAGGTAATGGGCCCTGGAGTTGCAAATGAGTGTGTCGAAACTAAAGACGGTCTACACCTTTGGGAAGATCATTTTTATCCCGAAATCATCGATCCCAAAACGGGCGAGGTTTTGCCCGATGGATCAAAAGGCGAATTGGTATTTACATCTCTGACTAAAGAGGGAATGCCAATGATCCGCTATCGAACGCGTGATTTGACACGCCTAATGCCAGGCACCGCGCGCAGCATGCGCCGTATTGAAAAAATCACTGGTCGCTCGGACGATATGATTATCTTACGTGGAGTAAATGTATTTCCAACGCAGATCGAAGAACAAGTAATTAAAACTACGGGTTTGGCCCCCTATTACCAAATCAAATTGGTTAAAGAGGGACGCATGGATGCAATGCACGTACATGTAGAGGCGCTGCCTGACGCCTCATCAGATGAGGCTCGCAAAAACGCAAGTTCTATCCTGAGTAAACAGATCAAATCTATCGTAGGAGTTTCCACAAAAGTCATAGTGGGAGATCCAGGTTCAGTAGAGCGTTCACAAGGAAAAGCGCGCCGTGTGATAGATAATAGATAATCCGCAATGATCTCATACAATTACCAAAGCATGTGATGCCAAGCCAAAGATGCTTGCCGCTGGCTCAGGTGTGTTTTTCAGTCATGGAGGGGATTTCTATTTTGGTGTATTCGACTAGTTTTAAATGTTAAATACTCGCTAAATCATAGACTGTAATGCAGCCTATACCATTATCTTGATCACAATGACGATGAGTGGCATGAAGTACCTGGACAAAACCTAAGATTGCTGTTGT
>CETE01271793.1_pt1 | contig 14770 bp, 16 predicted proteins | sample 531241 | NCBI WGS metagenome assembly CETE01 (sample SAMEA2622336, study PRJEB7988) | marine metagenome | biome: marine biome (ENVO:00000447); feature: deep chlorophyll maximum layer (ENVO:xxxxxxxx); material: "saline water (ENVO:00002010), including plankton (ENVO:xxxxxxxx)" | depth 30 m
ATAAATACCTCTTTTAGTAGAACTTTTATTTTTATTTAATTCAAAATTTTTTAAAGTTTCAATAAATAACGCTTCTTCATTTTTTCTTTGTAATATATAATTTAAATCTAATTGCTCCATACTATATTTTTTGTTCTATTTTTATACTTTTTTTTACTAGTTTTATTAAGTTTATTATTTAAAATTTCTAGACATTTATTACTATTATTTTCAATAGAAATATATTTCATAAATTCTAAATAATTAAAATAAGTTATATTCTTAAATATCCATTTTTTTGTATTTAACCATGTTGTAAAATTAGAATTAATTAATAATCTAAATTGAAATATACAATCTTTCTTAATAATATTTAAAACATATTTTTTAAAGTTTTTATTTTTTAAAGAATAGTTACTAATAATTTCTGTATAATATTTATCAAAATAACTTTTACTTACATTATAAAGTATATTATGTGGAATATATTCTTTTATTTCTATAATTATATCAGTTGGTAGTGTTTCCATTTGATATAATTACATATTTTTTAAAGAAATGCGAAATAAGAAATTAAAGCAACAACAATTAAAAATAATATAACATGATGTTTTTTAATCTTATTATCATTAGAACTTTTTGTTCCTTCTTTTTCTTCTTTTAAATATCCCTCAAAATTTAAATTTGTTAAACCATCCCAAGAACCTTCAGGACAGAGTTTTTTAAATTCTGTTTTCTTTTCTAAATATGACAACTTTTTAAAATCTTCTATATTGAATGATTGACAGCACATTTTCTTATTTGTAGTATTACTGCTTGAAGAACTTGGTTGACCAACACTATTCGCTGTTATTGTTGAACCAGCTTCTTGACAACCTGAAGGGAACTTACCAATTTTACACATACTTCCATCTATTTCATAATTATCTGGACAAACTGTTAAAATCGGTGGATAAATCAAATCACCCTTAGAAGTTTTTAATAATATAGCAAAAGCGGTTAAAATAATTATTAATAATACTAATGCTGTATAAAATACAGTTTTTTGAAAACTTTTCATTATATATTAAATTAAAGATTATTTTTTCTAATTTAATATTATATGAATCTTAATTGTAATGGTCGTATTAACATTGCCGGTGAGAATACTATGAAACAATTTGAATTATATGATAAAATACCTGTCAATGAAAGAGAGAATGATAATTTTAATACAAATGCATTGACTGGAAATTGGGAAACATCTGTTTTATCAACAGCCTTTTTTTCAACAGATAATATAACCATAATTCAAAACGCGATAAGAGCTGGTGTTCACGAAAAATCCAATGGACGATTTTTAATAGCCAATCAAGATATAGATACAATAAAAATTATAATGAGGGCTATTTATTTACAGCATTGTAAAAATTTACCAAATAATATTACTGAGCAAATAGAAGAGTTAAATAAATTAGTTGTAAATTATGCTGTTCCTCAAGTTTTCGGAGAGGCGAATAGTTATATTAAATATAAAAATGATTCTAGTATGATGCATATGCCTCATAAAAGACCTATGTCAACATATAGAGATAAAAGTTTGGAATTGAAACCGTGGTTTTAATTTACTGATTATAATTAGTCATTTCATTTGAATAACGTTCTTTATCCTGTTCAGATAACTTTTCGTAAGGTTCTCTAGATTTGGCATCCAACTTTTTCCACATTTCTCCTAGTTTTTTAGATACATCAGAAATTTTAATATTTTCTCCTTTAGACAAATCCTTTTTATATTTCTTAATTACATCTTTCCTTTTCTCATCACAAAAGAATAAGTATGAAGATTTTGCCCTCTTAGGTTTATTGGGATCTTTCTGTTGTTTAATTTTATGCTGTGAACCTAAAATACTTTCACACATTTCGCTCATTTTATCTTCCATTCCAAGTTTTACAAGAACAGATGCAATTACATTCTTATGTGATTTATACCACATATCATTTAAAAAAACAGTATCGTTGTGAAATTTTCTATTGCTAGACATTATAAATATATAAAGTGTGTTCTTATTATATTGATTTTTATATTAATTAATATAATTCATTAATAATTTTTTATTATAAAACTTTAAAATTTATTCTTTAGATTTTTTCTTACTAACTTTAAATTTCTTTTTAATTAGTGTGCCATTTCTAATCTTTCTTAATTTAATATAGTTGTCATATTCTTTTTCTAGAATTTCAAGTTCCTTTTTCCATAAATTTGCAGGTGTTTCCTTTTTTAATTTTTCTAAATCATTTATCCTTACTTCACATTGATTCAAGAGTTTCTCAAAATTTTCTTCCTCTACTTCTTCTATTTTCATATTTCTTAAATATTTAAATTCATTGTCATCATCTATCATATCATATTTTCGTTCGATTAGTAAAGATATAACGTCTTGCTTTTTCTTTTTTCTAAGATCAATAATATCATCACATTGTTCTTTTATAAATCTAGCTTTATTTGTTAATATCATAACTTCTTTTTCTAGAATTTTTATTAGATATTCAATCCTTTTCTTATAAAGTTTGTATCTAACAGGCATATACGTATTAATTATATCATATACTGAATTATACTTCTTTAACTGTTGTTTATTATCAAACAACCAAATATTTGTTAAACTTTTTGTAGTTACAAGTTTCAAAAGTTTTTCTAATTTATTTTGATAATCGTCAGCCTTTTGTGTTATTAAATTGCTAACTTCACCCGGCTGAAATTTTATCTTGAAATCAACAAGTGTATCTGTAGACATATCCTTATAACTTTTAACAACTCCTTGAACCTTCTTTTTTGTTTTAGTATCTTTACAATCCATTAGTGTTTCTAAATGTTCTTTAAATGTTTCTGTCCATAAACCAACTGGTAATTCCGTAATATGAATTTCGTCTGTTCCAATAATTTCATATTTTCCTTTTAAAATATATTTTACATCAGAGATTTTTTCTATAGTTCCCAAAAAATCTTGGTAGTATAGTGCAATATTAGGTTTCTCTCCTTTTTGCCCATTAAGACTGTACTTTATATAATTTATAATATGTTTAACATTAAATGATGGTATTTCACAACTAAATCCTGTTCCAATACCTTTTCCACCATTAACACAAATCATTGGTATAATAGGAGCATAAAAGTTCGGCTCAACCTTTGTACCATCGTCATATCTATAGTCCAAAATATTATTATCACAATCAGGATAAATAAATTTTGTAATTGGGTCCAAGTTAGTGAAAATATATCTTTCACTTGCATGATCATGGCCACCACGTAGTCTTGTTCCAAATTGTCCCTTTGGCATTAACAAACTAACATTATTATTACCAATATATTCAGCAGCCATACCTATAATTGTAGTAACTAAACTGGCTTCACCGTGATGATAACAAGAATGCTCTGAAATATATCCTGAAAACTGTGCAACCTTTACTTCTCTAGTTAAATTTCTTTTAAAAGCTGAAAATAATACTTTTCTACTTGCTATTTTTAAACCATCCATTAAATTTGGAATTGACCTTTCGCAGTCATATTTTGAAAAGTGAATCATCTCTTCATCAGTAAACCTTTTAAAAGATATACTTCCACTCTTAATGTCTACGATTTTATCTTTATCATAATTGCACAACCAATCTTTTCGATCATCAGCTCTTTTTTTATTAAAAGCCAAATCAATAGCATCTTTACACTCATCACCTGAATATTCAAATTCTATAGATTTCTTATCTTTAAAATATTGTTTAAATTCTTTAGCAGTTGATGTGCCCAAACCTTTAAAATATTTAATAACCCATCCCTTACCATCATTATTATCTTTTTTCCATTCTTCATATTCTTGATCCGTATAAAAGCTTAATTCATTTTTACCTTTTTTAGCTTTAATAATTGGTGTGTTCATAAATCCTAAGAAAGAATTAATTTTCATTAACTCAGGCCATTGAGCATGAAATAAATTAATACACAATCCTTTAATATGCGAACCATCTAAATCCTGATCTGTCATAAACATAATACTTGAATATCTTAATTGTTTATGTACATCTTCAATCGACGTATATTTATAATCTGATTTTAAACCAAGTATTTTTTTAATATCTGCAACTTCTTTATTTTGATTTAACTTAGCAGAACTCATATCTGACGCATTTAATAGTTTTCCTTTTAGGGGAAATACGCCATATGTATTGCGGTCTTCTTTAGATAATCCAGAAACAATACCCGCTTTAGCTGAATCTCCTTCACAAAGAATTAAAGTGCAGTCCTTTGATTTACTAGTTCCTGCATAATTTGCATCAATTAATTTTGGTATTCCTCGTAAAGTTTTAACTTGACTCCCATCTGTTTCAGCCGAAGATTTTTTGTTCTCCTTAACTTGTGTTAAACTAATAGCCGCATCCATAACACCTAGTTTTTTTACAATATTTTCTATAAATTTATCACTAACTTCACATTTAGAACCAAATCTAGAAGAGGGAGTATTAAGATAATTTTTTGTCTGGCTATCAAAAGCTGGATTTTCAATAGAGACGTTTAGAAATAGCATTAATTGCTCTTTAATAGAAGCGGGTGTTACCTTAATCTTCTTCTTTTTTTCAATATAAGCTGATATCTTTCTCAATATTTGTGACATTAGATAATCGACGTGTTTGCCTCCTTTAGCTGTATAAACACCATTTACAAATGAAACTTGGTTAAACTCACCTGTTGTTGTATTACAAATTCCATATTCCCATCTCTCTTTCGCTTCAAATATTCTATTTACCTGACTTTTTTTACCAATGTATAAACTGATGTAATCTTCAAATGTTCTAACTGGTACGTGTTCATTATTAAATTTTACTTTAACTGTTTTATCGGTAACGGCTGCAATATCATAAGTTCTCTTTTTTAAAATATTAAATATATCATCATCTATTTTTTCGATTCCAAATCTTTTAAAATCCAATTTAAAAGATACTTTAGTATATGGTTTCTTTTTCCCAGACTTTGTGATTTTTGGAGGATGGATCTTTGAAAGATTATCAGTATATTCTTGAACATATTTTAATTGACGTCGATGATCTATTGTTTCTACTTCCCCCCATTCTGAATAAATAAATATAAGTTTTACCCCAAATCCATTTTTTCCTCCTGTAATTTTTTTCTGTTTTTTATCATAATTTGTTGAAGACATTAAGTTTGCAAATATTAATTCTGGACAATAAATATTATGTTCGGGGTGTTTAGCAACATCAATACCGTCACCATCATTTATAAAAGTTATAACTCCGGTTTCTTTATTAACATAAACTTCAATATTTGTAACCCCTAGTACGTCTTCTCCATCTTTATTTTTTTGTGCTTGACGAATAAAATGGTCGCGACAATTTACAATCGCTTCATCGAAACATTTATATAGTCCAGGTATAAAATCAAATTTATTTCTTCTCATCATATCACCAACTAAAATCCAATCTTCAATATTATCTTTTTCAATTCCCCCAATATATGTATCGGGGGCATCTAAAATGTGGTCGCGTTGTTTTTTTAATTGGTAGAGTGAAGCCAATTTTGTTTCTTCGTTTGACATATCTAAAACGTAAAGTATTAATATAATAATCTTTTTAAATGTTTTCAATTTAATAAAATATATAAAACCTATATTTAGCAATTTATTTTAATTAACTTTTTTTTCTATATTTATTATATAATGGTTAAAAGAGTAAGCAAAGGTTCTGACGGTAAATATCATATTAAGGGAAAAAAATATGATATCTTGAAAGGTTCGCGTGCCCAGGTCTGGCACGGAACAGCATACAAAACAGAAGGAAATCTCACTAAAGACAAGTTAAAGATGAATAAACGCGGAAGAATTGTATCAAAAGCTAAAAGTTCTAAAAATATGTTAAAAAGATTAACAAACAAGGGTTACTTTACTAAGAAAGGTAAATTTGGATTTGTTAAAAAAACAGCCAAAAAATCCAGAAAGAAGAGACGTTAATCTCTCCAATAATTATTTAATATTCTATTTTTTATAATATATTTTTCAGGTATTACTTGATTTATATATTTTGTAAACCATCCTTTTGAAGCCACCTTATAATTATATTCTTTATTACTGCAAGTATTACAATAATCCGTATAAATAGAATCAACACTACTTTCATACAAATTTTGAGAAAATTTATATTTTATTTTTAGATCTTTTAAAATAATATCTGTTTCTAATTTTTTATCCCATAAAGTACATTTCATATTTTCTATATTTTTTCCTTTTATATCTATTTCATAAAAATCTGAAATATAACGGGTAAAAAACTCCTCATCTAGAAAATAATTTAATTCATTATATTCATTATTTGACTTTATCCAATCATTGTAAATATCACATAATTCGCTAACTTCTATTTCTTCACCATTCTCTTTTATAATAAAATCTTTCCAAAAATTTTCTAATATTTTTATTTTTTCAAGGTAATAACTTTTAATATTAAAAAATTTATTGTTTTTAAAAGTAAACCTTGATTTTAAAACATTTGTAGCCTTTGATAAAAACAATATATATGGTAATTCATTATCATTTAGAAATATTTTCCATAAATAATGAATCTCTTTAAGAGAGATACTACTATTCTCATTTTCTACTATTTTAACATTGTCAATAAATAAATCTATTATATTTTCATAATTTTTATTCTTTAAAAAATTTATTTTATTTTTTATAATATTTGACGGTATTGTATTTATAAAATTTTCAGAAGAAGTATATCTTTTTGAATAATAAACAGAAACAGAAATAATATTTAAAAAATTTTGTTTTATAAAATTTATCCAGATATCTTGTTTCTCTACTAATGGAGAAAATGTAACAATTCTGCATATTTCATAATCATAATTATTCCATGCAAATTTAAATGACTGATTACAATGATAAACATTTTTAAAATAATCACATATTCTAAACTCTAAATCTTGTATTAAATTTTTACTTTTATTATCTAAAATGTGCAATATGTTACTATTTTTTTTTAAAATATTATCACCTAAAATTGTTAAAAAATATTTAGATAAATCTTTATTTGAAAATAGTGTACTTGTAAAAAAAGATAAAATCTTTTGAATTGTATTAGATTCGGGTATAACAGAAAAAAAACAAGTATCCTTTATTCTTTTTATAATAAGATTTTTAATTTTATGTTTCCATTGTATTAAGTTTTTTTTTTCTGATATATCTTGTAAAACGGTGTGTATGATATTGCTTTCATTTTCTATTTGAAAATTTTTACCATCATATTTAATATATATTTCAGATCTAGATATATAAATATATTTTTCACTTCTATTAATTAAAAAATCATTAATATAGTAATCTATTTCTTCTTCTATTTGTTGTTTTCTTTCTTCTTTTTTAATATATAATTCTAATCTCTCTGGTAACTCTTTTTTTATATAATAATTTATTTTGTTATAAAGTTCAACTTTATTATATTTATTAAATAAATCACTTATTGTTTTAAGTGTATCTAGTTTAATATCATCCATTTTATATTATCTATAAAATTACTTATTAAACCATTTATGTAAAATAATATCATTTAAAGTTATTCTTTTATTTACATCTAGAACTAATATTTTGAGAATTAAATCCAACGCGTCTTTATCTAAATTTTTCTTTTCAGTATGACTAGGCAAAATAGAAAAAAAAACCTCATCTAAAGGGTTAATATTTTTAAATGATAATTTTGCATGATTAAAAGGCATATTACCAGTTAGTAGTATCCATAAACATATTCCAAGTGACCATATATCTGTTTTGTAACTATATTGTCTTTTATATGTTTCAATTGGAGAATATCCAGATGTTCCAACTAATCTTTTTATACTTCTAAGTTCTTCTGAATATTGATTAGACATTTCAAAATCAATAAGTTTTATTTGTTTTGTTTTATTTAAAATTATAAAATTTTCCATTTTAATATCCAGATGATTAAATCCTTGTGAATGAAATTCCATTACAGCTTTTGTCATCTTTAAAAATATATCTTTTATCATTTTATTTTCCAATCCTTTATTAATAATTAAATTATTTATATATTCAAATAAATCTATTGCGTCATCATAATCTGTATATATTTCTACGTATTTATCATTTTCAATATAAAATCTGTAGTTTGGAAAGTAATCGTTATTTCTTAAATTATTTAATATAATTATTTCTTTTAAGGCGTGATTTTTAAAACATTTTCTAATTTTTTTACAAACGTATAAATTATTACTAGCGTCTATTGTTTTAAAAACATTTGAATGAGCACCACTACCAATATTTTTTAAAAAAACTATATTTTTTTCTTCAGGATTTTTTAATTTTGTTTTTAAAGCATCATAATATACTTCTGGTTTTCTTTCTACAGTTTTTTGTATATTAAAATTTTTTAAACTTTTTTTCTTAATATTTTTTGTAATATTCGGAGTGTTATTTTTAAATGTTTTCAAAAAAAAATTATATATGAAGCTCATTACTAAATATACTATAACTACTCATTTAAATAAATTATGAACTATTAAAAAGGTTCATAAGTATTTAAAGATTAATAATACAATTATATTTAATATTATGTCTAAAAAAAATAATAATGTTTTAGAGATAAAAACTGTTCAAATAGCACCTTTTAGAACATTAATGACTGCTCTAAAAGATATATTGTTAGAAACTAACATTACATTTAAACCAGATGGTATAAGAATTGTTAATATGGATAAATCTCATACTACATTAGTTCATCTATTTTTAGATGCTGAAAAGTTTGAATCTTACTATTGTAAATATCCAAACATTGTTATTGGAGTTAATATGTTACACTTATTTAAATTAATAAATACAATTGATAATGATGATACATTAACAATATATATTGACCAATCTAATTATAGTGATGGTATTGTTGAAAGATTAGGGCTTCGCTTTGAAAATGGTGATATTAATCAAACAAAAGATCAAAAACTGAAATTAATTGAACCAGAAGAAGAAGAAATGGATATTCCTAAGGTTGATTTTTCATCTATTATTACATTTCCATCAACTGATTTTCAAAAAATTATAAGAGATCTTTCAAATATAAGTGATAGGTTAGAAATAAAATCTGTTGGAAATGAATTAATATTTAAATGCAGTGGTCCATTTGCGGAAGGAGAGATTAAAAGAGGTGAGTGCGATTCATCTACTGAATTTATTAAAAATCCTGAAGCAAGTAAAATAATACAAGGTGAATTTTCATTAAAAAATTTAGGCTATTTTATTAAATGCACAAATCTCTGTAGTACTATTGAAATATATCTTGAAAATGATTTACCACTTGTTGTGAAATATTCGGTTGCTTCGTTGGGAACAATTAAATTATGTTTAGCTCCATTACCCCAGCTTAAAAATTAATATTCGGGATTATGTTTTTTAAATAAACATCCGTGGGTAACTAATTCAGGTATATCATTTAAAATATATGGTGATTGATGATTACAATTGCTTAACCATACTTTTATAATACAGAATGCACGTTTTGGTGATATTGTAATACCATTTACAATATTAACATTTTCTATTTTTTTACATAAGGTTTCGCCTACTAAGCTAAAAGACATGTTTTTCCATACACTGGGAACTGTTTTATTTGAAACTTTAAACGAAAAGCAACCACCATTTTTATTTTTTTCATCCTCCCACCTAGGCGTTATTCCTTTACGCATGATAAATAACATACAATTTTTAACTAATTTATCTGGAATTGCATTAAAAAGTGCAATGATATCATCAACTGTATTAAATTCCTGTATAATTTTATAACTTTTCATTGACCAATCTGTATCATGTGGTAAATGAGCATATAAAACCCATTTATCACTCAAAGAATTTGTTTTGTTATTTACAGCTTGTGAATCACACATATCTAATGATTCCATTTATACTTTATTAAGATAATCAATTTTTTATATCTATTTATAATTATATTATTTAATTATTCGAAGACCCAGAACCATCGCTTTCGCTATCAGTAAATGTTCCATATCCTTCTTCTTTATTTTTATTAATATCATAAAAATTATTTTTATTTGTTATTATAATGGTCTCACCTTTTTTAAGTTCTATAATATTAATATCTTTATCAAATATTTTAATTATATATGAATCACTTGGTTCTGTATCAAAAAAATATTTTAAAAAGAATCTTGTAAAATTATCATCAAATAATATATTATTTTCTACATAAAAAGCCTTCAAATTATCGTGTAAATTAATTGTTCTATTTTGATCTATATATTCAACTTGAAGAAACGGTGATTCACTACATTCATTAAAATTATAGTTATATAAATCCTCCTCATTTGCAATATTTATTCTTTTATATAATGTCTTTTCTTTATTTTTCTTTTGTAAAAATACTGGATTTGGCTTAAATTTCAAAACATTAACTATTGTTTCAGAATTAGATGTATCGGCAATACAAACATTATTTTTATTATCTAAAAATAAAAATTTATTATAGTGTATGTCAAATTCAGGATACTCTTTATCTGCCGTATAACCATCATATTGATTGTCACTTAAAGTTAATTTTTTTAATTCATCACAACCCCAAATATAAAATTTTGTAGCTTCCCAACTTTTATTAGCTATAACAGTTTTTGTTCTGCTCGGATCAATATAGTAACAAACTCCCACTGAACCTACTAAAAAAACTGTCGGAATTAATAAAAATCCCAATGTATTAAATATTAAATTTAACATTATTACTTAAATATATATATAATATTTAAATACTTTATTAAATATTATATTTTGTATATACATTCTACACCATTCCAATTATATTTATTACCCATATCAGAACATATCGTTTTATTTTTTTCTCTTTCTTGTTTTTCTACTTGTTGTTCTTTAATTTGATTTGGTGCATTGGGGGAATTATCCTGTGAGTTTATATCATTGTTTCTTTTAATACAAACATCATAATTACTATCACAGTTACCCGATAAACAATCGGAACCAATATCACACGGGCACCCTTTCGGTTTATTTTTTTCTGTTTTACAAGATTCTAAATTTTCTGGAGGGTCATATGGTTTTGGTGCAGTATCATTTTTAACTTCCGTATTTTTATCATCTTTTTTACCGCTATTTGTTCCATTTTTTTCTATTATTTTATCTTTTATAATTTTATTTCTTATTTTTTTATAAATTAAATAATCTTCCATATCTGCTTTTTCTTGATTTAATAAATCTTTTGAGTACTCTACACCTTTTTTATTTCTTTTTTTTTCCAAATCTAAGTAATATGGTGAAAATCTCAAATCATTTCTTTTGTTTTTATGTTCTTTTAATAAATTTTCTTCATTTTCTTTTAATAAAACTGTTTCATTTTCTACTTCTTTTGAAGTGAGTTTTTTACCTGTTAATGGGTCTAATCCAAACATAACTAATAATATACTGACAATAGCTGTCATTAAAATAAAGGGCAAAAATACAATAAACCACGAAATAATTCCTAAACCTCTTTCACATAAAAAGTTTAATAATATAGTAAATACAACTGAAATCCAAAACTTAATAAAAGCCACGTTGTAATGTCCTTTAAATGTATCAATAATAATTTGTGTTACAGAGAAAATAATATAAATTAAGGCTGGGGTACATAATTGCGCTAGTATCATAATATAATATAATTCTAAAAAAAATAACTAAGAATTAAATTATATAAAAAGAACTTTAAAAATATAAGTAAATGGAAAATAAAGTAATTAAAAGTTTAAATGAGGAAGCGAACGAAGAACATACAAATGAAGTTGGTGATAACGTAGTTAAAAATAAAGATATTTCAAATAATTTACTAAAAAATGCGGTTGTAGAAAACTTTATAAAAGAACAAGAAAACGAAAATTGGAGTGAAGAACATAAGAACATAATTAGATATGTTTGTTTTAAAACAAATATGCACCCGAAAAATGCTCTTGAAACATTAAGATTATATAATGGAGATTATAAAAAAATAATACGCATACATAAAGAAAATAAATTAATAGACATTGTTATGAGACAAACTACCTACGATAAAGATACCGCATATTTAAAATTAAAGGAAGAGAATGGTGATTTTCAACAAGTAATTAAAAAATATTTGGGTTTTAAAGAAAATAAAACTCAAGATAATAGGTCAACTAATCAAAAAATATTTTATGAAATAAGAAATTTTATGGATAATTCAAAAAAAGAAAAAGATAAATTAGACAATAAAAATATTCAAGATAAATTTATAAGTGATTTAACTCAAAAAACAATAAATAAAATAAATTAAAATATTTTTTTAACAGATGGTACAGAAGGGTTTCTTCCTAATCTTATTGGATTATTATCTTTATTATTTTCAAGTAAATTATTATATATATTAGGTATATCATTGTTATCATCGTATAACTCAGGCATAGTTTTTGTTAATGGTTTGTCTACTACAATTAATAAGTATTGTTTATTTAAAATTTGTCTATATTCCTCAATATTCATATTACCATAAAATTTATCTAAAGTATACAATGGATTTGGAGCAGGTTTAATATTGCTTGTATAATTATATATTTTTGAATATATATTATTTAACATTGCATATCTTTCCCATAAAACAGATGTATCTAACTGCTCTTTTTTTAAATATGCTACAGCACACTCTGGACTACAAAAACATCCATAAACCTCGGTTACATTGTTTTTTTGATTTTTTGGTATATATATGGGTGGATTATCAAAAGGATAAGTACACCAAAAACAGGCTGACCTTTTATCACTATCATTGTTGTGAAATTTAAATCTTAACTGTTTAATTTTTTCAAATAAAAGATTTTTTTGAGGGTTTTTATTTGTTTTATTTTGTATATCTTGATAAGAAATATTACCACTATTTAGATTTAAATATTCATATGATTTCTCATTTTTATTATTAATATTAATATTGCTATCTGATAGATGTTTTAAATGTAAAATTATATTATTTTTAGTGTCTAAATTTGATACTTTATTGCTAACAGTATTATTTACTATCTTTCCTCCTTTAGGCTTTCTTCCTCTCTTTTTAGGTGGGGGCTTATTTTCATCTATTTTTTTATTTATTTTTTTTACCATTATAAAAGTTATTAAAAAAATTTGGTTTAAATACTTTTTAAAATCATTTTAACACAAGTGACATTTTCTACAAACTGGTATATACATATCTGATGATCCTATTAAAATTTGTTCATCATTTTTTATAATTCTTTTTGTAAAAGATGCTGTTTTTTTACATAAACTACAAATAGCAGTTAACTTTTCTACTTTATCGGATAAGGGTATCAAATCTAATATTTGTCCAAATTTCTTCATTTTAAAATCCCCATCTAAACCACCTACGTATACAATTTTTTTATGTTGATTAACTAATAAATTTACAACATCATATAAATCTTCAAAAAATTGTCCTTCATTAATAATAAAACATTTTGTATTTTCCAGTAAATCCTTATCTTTTTCAAATATATCATAAATTTTTTTTGCCTTAACACAAGGAATTTTTCTACCATCATGTGTTGACATTAAAACATTATCATATCTATTATCATCAATATAATTAACGACACAAGTTGATATATTCGCAATTTTATTATGTTTATAGATTGATACTAGTTTGGACGTTTTTCCTGAATACATGCATCCAAGAATAATGGATAAATATCCTTGATCCATCTGGGTAATTGCCATTAATAAGGACATTTTATTGGTAATCAATTTTTATTTTTATATAAAAATAAATTATTAATTAAAGAATATGAATAATAATCCGTGGATTGAAAAATATAGACCACAAAGTTTTGAAAAAATAGTTTTAGATTCCGTAAATAAAAGAATACTTAATGGTATTATTGATAAAAATTACTTTCCTAATCTATTATTTTATGGACCACCAGGAACAGGTAAAACAACGACTATTATAAATTTAATAAAAAAATATGAAAAAAAATATAAACAAGAAAATAAGGGAATGGTTATTCATCTAAATGCTAGTGATGATAGAGGAATAGATATTATTAGAAATCAAATTTATCAGTTTGTAAATACCAAAAGTCTTTTTGGTAAAGGTACTAAATTTGTTATCCTTGATGAAGCTGATTATATGACAAAAAATGCACAAACAGCTCTTAGAGATTTAATACAAAACTATAATTCAAATGTAAGATTTTGTTTAATTTGTAACTACATTAGTCGTATTGATAAGTCGCTTCAAAATGAATTTGTAAAACTTCATTTTTGTAATTTACCCGAAAATCAAATACTTAATTACCTTAATAATATTATTTTGAATGAAGGAATTACAATATCTCAAGAAAATTTAATTTCAATTCAAAAATTATTTAATTCTGATATAAGAAGCATGGTTAATTATATACAAACTAACCAGAATATAGATGAAAGTCTTAATATTAATATAATTACTAATAAAGTTTGGGAAGATTTAATTAAAACATTCTATAACGGAGATAACTGTATATGTAAGAATAAAATTAAACTTATTTGTAAAAATTATAAAATTTGTATTAAAGATTGTATCAAACAGTTAATACAATATTTATTAGATAAAGAAAAATATATAAATTCCGATATATTTGTTAATACAAGTAAATTTATAATAAAAAATTATAATTCTGATGAAGATGTAGTATTAAATTTTTTTGTACTTAAATTTTTAGATTTACATAATTCATTATAATATACCACCATTCTTTTTT
>CETE01153983.1_pt1 | contig 14697 bp, 11 predicted proteins | sample 531241 | NCBI WGS metagenome assembly CETE01 (sample SAMEA2622336, study PRJEB7988) | marine metagenome | biome: marine biome (ENVO:00000447); feature: deep chlorophyll maximum layer (ENVO:xxxxxxxx); material: "saline water (ENVO:00002010), including plankton (ENVO:xxxxxxxx)" | depth 30 m
TATCTAAAAGCCAAATAAACTCCTTTTTGTGCTTTTTCATCCAGTAATTTAATACCTACTAAAGCATGTATAAACTCCTTTTCTATATCTTCTTCAATACTTTTCTTTTGAACATTATCAAATTTAGAAATATCTAAGTTTGGAAAATATACCCTGTGTAAATGATTATAATCATCGCTTAAATCTCTTAAAAAATTTATTTTTTGAAAAGCAGATCCTAATGACTCAGCGTAAGGCTTCAAATCTTTATATTTTCCATTTTTGTTTGTTGTAAAAACATATAAACACATTAAACCTACTGCTTCCGCTGAACCCCTAATATACTGTTTATATGAATCAGTAGTGCACTTCTTATTCTCTAAATCATACTCCATACTTTTTAAAAAACTATCTATCAACATCCAATCAATGTTATATCTGTTTACGGTATTTTGAAAACTATTAATTAATGGATTTAAACTAATTTTTTCTTTAATTGCATCCTTAGTTGTATTACGCAATTGATTTAATAATTTTTTTTTATCATAATTGTGAAAAGTATCTACAATTTCATCAGCTAGACGAACAAAACCATAAATAGAATATATTGCATTTCTATACTCTTTGTTGAGAAGTTTTATTGCTAAACCAAAGCTGGTACTGTAAGCTTTTGTTGTTTGCTTACTACAATCTAATGATACTAAATCAAATATATCTTTTTGCTCTTTCATTTACAATTTTTAATTATATAATCAGCAACTAATTTTCCAGAAATCAATGAAGGTGGAACTCCTGGTCCAGGAACAGTTAATTGTCCAGTGTAAAACAAATTTTTTACATTTTTATTATAGATTTTTGGTTTTAGATTTGCTGTTTGTGATACAGTATTTGCTAAGCCATATGCATTTCCTTTATATGAATAATAATCTTTCTTAAAGTCGTTAACGCAATAACTTCTTTTGTAAATAATTTTTGATTTAATATCCATTTTACAATACTTCTCAAGTTTTTGCAAAATAATATCAAAATATTTTTCACGTAATTCTTCAGTATCTTTGACACCAGCAGGAAGTGGCATAAGTAGAAATATGTTTTCTTTACCATTTGGAGCTGTACTTTTATCAGTTTTGGAAGGACAACTAGCATAAAATAAGGGCTTTTTGGGCCATGTTTTATTCACATAAATATCATTGCTAAATAAATCAATGTCTTCATCAAAAAATAAATTATGATGTATCAAATTATCAACTTTTACATCTACTCCAAGATAAAAAATCAATGATGAAGGAGAAAACTGTCTTTCATTCCAATAGTTTTCTGTATAATTTCTATATTTTTCATCTATTAATTCCTTTTCAACATGTGCATAATCAGCAGAAGCAATAAAATAATCTGCTATTTCATTATCATTAGAAACACAACTAGCTGAGATTGCTTTCCCACTACTAATATTAATACTACTAACATCAAAAGATGTTTTAAAAACAACACCAAGTTTTTTACATAAATTAATTTGCGCTTGAATAATTTCATTAAATCCACCCATTGGGTAAAAGGTACCTTGCTGGATTCCAGAATATGCCATTAAAGTATAAAGAGCTGGCATATTGGTGGCTGTCTGACCAAGAAATAAAACTGGAAATTCAAGAAGTGAAACTAAATATGGATGTTTAAAATATTTTTTGACTAAAGAACTGTAGGATTTAAGTAAATCAAAATTATTTAAATTAGAGAGCAACTTTAAGCTAAGAAGTTCTAAAAAAGATGTACCAGGAGATTCATACATAAATTCAATACCAATCTTATATTTTGATTCAGCATTTTGCATAAACTTTTTTAATTTTTGCGATGCATTTTTTTCATACTTTTCAAAAACTTTACAGGTTTTCTCAAAATCAGAAAAAACAGAAATCTCATCTTCTGCAAAAATCATTTTAAATCCAGGGTTTAATTGAATTAAATTATAAACATCACTAACATTTAAATTAAAATCAGCAAAATAACTTTCAAATATATCTGGCATCCAATACCAACTTGGACCCATGTCAAAAGTAAAACCCTGCTCACTAAAAACTCTTGCTCTACCTCCTAGCTGATCATTTTTTTCAACTACAGTTACTTGAATCCCATTCTTAGCAAGATACGAAGCACAACTAAGACCTGCAAAACCACTTCCTATGACTAGAGCTTTTTTCATTTTTACTTTATTTTACAAAAATAGCTTTTTTTTTAAAAAAAATATATTTTGCATAAATTTTTTTATAAATAGTTATGCAATTATATTGAGTTAATAAAACTTATAAGCTTTTCAACTGCCTTAGCTCTGTGACTAATTTTTCCTTTTTCAAATTTAGTCATTTCTGCAAATGTTTTATCAAATCCTTTGGGTAAAAAAATTGGATCATATCCAAATCCATGTATACCTCTTCTATTTTCAGAAATATGCCCTAGGCATTTACCTTCAAAAAAATATTTTTTGTCACTTATTATTAAAGCAATAACGGTTCTGAATCTAGCATCTCGTATATTTGTATTTGATAAATTTTTCAAAACTTTTTCAATATTTTTATTTGCATCAGAATTTTTTCCCGCGTAGCGAGCAGAATAAACACCAGGTTCTCCATTCAAAAAATCAATTTCTAAAGCAGAGTCATCTGCAAAGCAATTATATCCAAATTTGTTGTATATATATTCTGCTTTTTGCAATGCATTTTCTTCTATTGAAGGAAAGGTTTCTGGGATATCATCACTACAACCTATTTCATCAAGACTTAATATACTTGCATTATTTTTTATTAAAGATTTAACTTCAGATAACTTATTTATATTATTGGTAGCAAATACTAGTTTCATTTATTCATTATGGTAAGGATGATTATTTATAATTGTAAAACCTCTATAAATCTGCTCAAGGAAAAACAATCTAATCATCTGATGAGAAAATGTCATATTAGAAAGCGATAACATTTCATTAGCTCTACTTCTTAACTTATTATTAAACCCAAAAGCTCCTCCAATTACAAAAACCAAGCGTTTTTGAGCATGTAACAAAAAATTCTCAATTTTTTTTGCAAAACTTTTTGAATCATATCCTTTTCCGTTCTCATCTAATAAAATAACATAATCATTTTGTAATAAATATGACAATATTAAATCTGACTCAATATTCATAATCATATTTTTATTTGAAGTTTTTTTATTTTTAGAAACTACAATTTCTTTCATCTCAAAATTAATATAATGTTTGAGTCTTTTAATATAATTAGCAATACCTTCTTGCAAATAATGATTATTTGTAGCACCTAAACAAACTAATACAATTTTCATTTTTTGTATTTTTGACAATAATAGTAAATATACTACTAATTATATATGCTAAAAAAAATATTTCAACTAATAAATGCAAATCAAAGAATTAAATGAGTTTATAAGAAATGCACTAAAAGAGGATTTAGGCAATGGAGACCATACATCTTTAGCAAGTATTAATAAAAATAAAGAAAGTAAAGCAAATTTATTAATAAAAGATAATGGAATCATTGCAGGAATTAAGCTAGCAGAATTAATTTTTAAAAGCTTTGACTCAAAATTAAAAATATCTAAAAATTTCAAAGATGGAGAAGTTGTAAAAAATGGAGACATTGCATTTATTTTGGAAGGAAAAGCAATATCAATTCTTTCTTGCGAGCGTTTGGCATTGAACTGCATGCAAAAAATGAGTGCAATAGCTACAAAGACTAGTAAATTAACTAAACTAATAAGTCATACTAAATGTAAGTTATTAGATACAAGAAAAACAGCCCCTTTAAATAGAACAATTGAAAAATGGGCGGTGGAGATTGGAGGAGGAATAAACCATAGATTTGGCTTATATGATATGATTATGATTAAAGATAATCATATTGATTTTGCAGGAGGAATTTCGCAAGCTATAAGTAAAACAGAAAAATATTTATTAAAAAACAAACTAAAATTAGATATTATTGTTGAGGCGAGAAACCTAAGTGAAGTTAAAGAAATACTATTAAATAAAGGAATAAAGAGAATTCTATTAGACAATTTTAATTATAAAATGACTAAACTAGCTGTTGATTTAATTGGAGATAAGTGCGAAACTGAATCAAGTGGCGGCATCACAGAAAATACAATTATAAAATATGCAGAATGTGGAGTGGACTATATTTCTGTTGGAGCTTTAACAAATTCTCTTAATAATTTTGATCTTAGTTTAAAAGCAATTAAAAATTAAAATATGAATAAAATACTTTTATTATTTATCTCCTTATCATTATTTACAAAGGCTCAAGATACTATTACAAAAGACAGCATAGAAGACATAAATGATTATGGATATGGGTACAATCCTGAATATGGATATGAAGGATATACCCCCTTTGATGGTTATCTTTATAATCCTTTATCAGGACCAAATACATATCAAAATAAGGATAACCCAAATTATTGGAAAAATAAAATGCCACATAAAGGATACTGGCAGCAAGATGTTCATTACATAATTAAAGCAAAAATTGACGAAGAAACAGACATAATATCTGCTGATCAAGAATTAATTTATACTAATAATTCTCCAGACACACTAGATGTAGTTTATTTTCATCTATATCAAAATGCATTTCAACCTGACTCTTATTTAGATGAATTACAAACTCAAAATAAAAAAAATCCAAAATACGGAGAGTATGAGAATAAAAAGCTTGGCACAATAATTGAATCCTTATCTATAGATGGGGAAAATGTAAAACTAGAATTAGACAATACTATCTTAAAAGTTTATCTGCCAAAAAAACTATATCCAAATGAGAAATGCATATTTAAAATTCAATTTAAAACTTATTTCGATCAAGGCGATGTTAGAAGAAGAATGGCTGTTTTTAATTCTTGGGGATTCAAACATTACAATGGAGTTCACTGGTATCCTAGAATATGTGTTTATGATGCGAAATTTGGCTGGACAAGAGATCAGCATCTAGGAAAAGAGTTTTATGGGAATTTTGGTTGTTTTGAAGTGGAACTTGATTTTGCTTCTAATTATGTCGTTGAAGCAACAGGTTTTCTTAAAAACAGAAATGAAGTTTTACCTAAAGAATTGAGAGAAAAATTAGACATTAAAAATTTTAAAAATAAAGAATGGAACTCTCCCCCATCAATTATAACACCATATAAAAAAGGGGAAAGAAAAATATGGAAATTTCATGCTGAAAATGTACATGACTTTGCCTTTACAGCAGATCCAACATACAGGATTGGAGAAGCAAAATGGGAAGATAAAGTATGTTATTCACTTGTTCAGGAACCTCACGCTAGTAAATGGCAAAATGCTGCAGATTTTGGAGCCGAATGTTTAAGAATATTTTCTGAAGACTTTGGAAGATATATATATCATAAAGTTATTGTTGCTGACGCAAGAAGTGGGATGGAATACCCTATGATCACATTAGATGGAGGAGCAGATCCAGGCTATAGAGATCTATTAGCACATGAAATCGGACATATGTGGTTTTTTGGTCAAGTTGGAAATAATGAAACCTACCGAGCACTTTTAGATGAAGGTTTTACTCAATTTTTAACAGCATGGGCTATGATTAAAATTGATGGTGAATATATGATTGAATATGACCCGGCAAAAAACAATAAATGGGCTCAAAAATTTAAGAGACCTTTTCTTGCAATAGATAGTGAAATCTATTATTCATACATAAATGATGCAACTAAATATAATGACCCTATCATATCAACTCACTCAGATGGTTTTAATGGTGCTCTTAGACATGAAAATGGGTATAGACACGTATATCATAAAACAGCAGCTATGCTTTATAATTTACAATATGTTTTAGGTGATGAGTTATTTTTAGATGCAATGAAAAACTATTTTGAAACATGGAAAATAGCACATCCATATAATGAAGATTTTAGAAATTCAATTATACAATTCACAAAAGTAGATTTAAACTGGTTTTTTGACCAGTGGCTAGAATCAACTAAAAGAATTGATTATTCTGTTAAAGTAAAGGATAACAAAGTTAGTTTTAAAAGAAAATCTAGAATGGAAATGCCAATTGATTTTCAAGTAATTGCTAAAAATGGTGAAAAATATGATTATCATATTCCAAATAAATGGTTTATCAAAAAAACTTCAGCTACTATATTACCAAAATGGCACGGATGGGATTTAATTCACCCAGAATATTCAGTTGAATTAAATATACCCTCAGGAATAAAAAAAGTAATAATTGATCCTACATCAAGATTAGCAGATGCATATATGTTAGACAATAATTCAAAAAAAAATTATTCAATTAGATATAATAGCCATATATGGGAATATCCTGACTGGAGAAATTATGAAATTAAATTTAGACCAGATTTATGGTGGAATAAAGTTGATGGATCTAAAATAGGAGTTAATTTAACTGGAGGATATATGAATCATCATCATCTTTTTGATGGAACAGTTTGGATAAATTCTGGAATTCTAAGATCAGAAAAAATAATAGAATCACAAAATGAAAAATTGCTTTCCTTTAAATTTTTATATAACACCAATTTAGATAACATTGCATTAAATACAAGACTAAAATTAAATTCTCGAATGCAAGCAGGTCTTTACTCTAACAAAATAAGCTTAGAAAAATCAAGTCAAAATAAAAAAAATAAAATAACAATTGACTTGATATCAATGTACAGAGTTGATAATAGATATTTAGATCATAATTTATATCATCTAAATAGAGTTTCAAGTAATTTAAATAAGATGAATAATAGGATTGACATCCAGCTTGATCACAGATATGAATATATTAAAGGAAGTGGGAAAATTAATATAAATATACAGTCATCATCTTTAGCAAGCGATTACAGCTACAATAAGGTTTCTCTTACAGCAGTCAACAGAGCAAAGATTAAAAAATTAAAAATCAATACCCGGTTTTTTATGCAATATGGAGCAGGAAATAATTGGGCTACAGAAAGTAAGTTGATGTTAGCTGGAGCAAATTATGAACAAATGATGCAATCTAAATTTACAAGCTCTGATGGAGTTATCCCATCTTCAATACGTGAATACAATTATTCATTAAATAATTTTCATTCAGGTGGAGGATTAAACTTAAGAGGATATAGTGGATATTTAGCTCCTGAATTTAACGAAGACGGAACTATTAAATCGTTTGAATATATAGGCACAAGCGGGATATCATTTAATACCGAAATAGATTTTACAAACTATATGCCTTATTACATTAGAAGAAAACCTGTCACTAGTTACATCTTTGCAGATGCAGGGATTATAACTTCTAAGACACTAAACAGAAATAATTTTCTAAATAACTACTCTGGTTTAAGAGCAGATGCAGGAATAGGTTTTACATATACTTTAAATAATTTTGGACCACTAGAAACAATAAATCCATTAGTTTTTAGACTTGACTTTCCTTTATTTTTAAATCGACCTCCTTCAACTGACAATAACTTTATAAAATTCAGGTGGCTACTAGCAATTAATAGAGCATTCTAATGAAAAAGATTTTAGTGACTGGAGGAGCTGGATATATAGGTTCACATACTGTTGTTGAACTTATTCAAAATGGTTATGAGCCAATTATCATTGATAATCTAACTAATTCATCAGAAAAGAATATTTATGGAATAGAAAAAATTACAAACAGTAAGACAAGATGGTATAATATTAACTGCATAAATTTATCAGATGTAGATAAAGTATTCAAAAAAGAAAAAAATATAGTTGCTGTAATACACTTTGCGGCCTATAAATCTGTTGAAGAATCAATTATAAATCCAGAAAAATATTTTAATAATAATATTAATGCACTAAAGATTATTGTAGAATGCATGAAAAAGAATAATATTAAAAATATTATTTTTTCTTCTTCCTGTACGGTTTATGGTTCTGCAGAAGATATACCCGTTGATGAACAAACACCATTAAAAAAGGCAGAATCTCCATACGGTGAAACAAAACAAATAGGAGAGAAATTAGTTTTACAAGAAAATATTAATAGCATTATACTACGTTATTTTAACCCTATAGGTACACACCATTCTAATTTAATTGGTGACTGTTCAAAAGACAAACCATCAAACTTAGTACCTATTTTAGCTGAAAATGCAATTGGCAAAATAAAAACATTTAAAGTCTATGGGAAAAATTATAATACTAAGGATGGTACATGTATTCGTGATTATATTCATGTTGTTGATTTAGCCAAATCACATGTGGCTGCTATTAATTTTTTATTAAAAAAGCCTGCAAAATATGTTTTTAATATAGGTACAGGAGTGGGAAGAAGTGTTTTAGAAATAATTAATGATTTTGAAAAAGTTAATAATATTCAATTAAATTATAGATTTGGAGAAAGAAGACAAGGAGATATAGAACAAATATTTACTAAAATTCATCTTGCAAAAAAAATATTAAAATGGGAAGCAAAAGAAAGTTTAGAAGACGCTCTTAAGTCAGAATATATTTGGCAAATAAATAAAAAAAATGAGAAAGAAAATTAATTTCATTGGTATTGGAGTTCAAAAAGCAGGAACTAGCTGGCTAGCGAAATGTTTAAATGAACATCCAGAGATACACATACATCCAAAAAAAGAAGCTCATTATTTTAATAAAAAATCGTTTTATCTCAATAATTTACACTATCAATACTCATTTAAACACAATAATGAAAAGATTATTGGAGAAATTACTCCTGCATATATACTTGAAGAAAATGTGGCAAAAAGAATTTTTAAATATAATCCATACGTTAAATTAATTGTCATTTTAAGAGACCCAACAAACAGATGTATTTCTCAATATAAAATGGAAATGAGTAGAGGAAGTATAGAAAAAAATAGTGGATTATGGGATGCTTTTTCAAGAAATTTACCTAAGTACGGACCAATGAAAGAAAGAGGCCTGTATAAAAAACAACTAGAAAGATATTATAAGTACTTTAAAAAAGAACAAATTCTTATATTGGACTATAAACAAATAAAAGAAAATCCAAAAAAACTTCTAAAAACATGCTTTAATTTTTTAGAAGTTGATAAAAAGTTTGTACCAACTAACATTCAAAAAAACATAAAACATGATAAAGATATAAGAAAAAATATAGCAATTAGTGAGGAGGATATTCAAAAAGTACAAGATTTTTATAAAAATTAAATTTTTGTTTTATCTATACTTTCTTGGGGATATACAAAATTAAATTTCGGACCTTCTAACATTTTACTTGTGTAGTCTAATTCTAAAAAATTACATATTTCTTTTAATCTATCTTCTGTATTTTCTAAAAGATCTTTAAATGTTAAAGAAAAAGTTTTTTCTTTTTTTAATTTATTTATGATTTTCATTCCAGAATCAAATTCCTTTTCTGCCTGACTTTTAGTTTGTCCTGCTCTGTTCATCATACTAGAAATAGAAGACGATTTATCTCTTTCAATTGTTATAAAATAAGCACCTTGACTTTTATAATCTTCAATGGACATAACAGAAGTAGGAAACGGTCTAATCAAATGATGTTTATTATGTTTTTTAAAATCTAAGTTTACTATTCGATTAATTAAATGTCCAAATTTGCTTGACCTACTTGAATATCTAATTTGCCTGTAGGCCAATAGTTTATTACCATTCCATTTTTTACCAATTAACTTTAAAGAATCCTTTGTAACAGATTCAAATAACATATTTATTTCAGGGTGTCTGCCAAGCATACTTGCTAATAATGTAGTACCTGTTCTTTGTAAACCAACAACAACAAATAATTTCATAATCTAACCGAATACTTTAAAATACTTTTTTACAATTTTTGATCCCACGAATGTAGTAATAAGATACAACATTGTCTTGAAATCTGGAGATGATTTTAAAAAATATTTTCTTGATTTTTTCATATCTCCCATTAAATAATAATACCGAGCCATAGAGCCATTAATTTTCATTTTAGAAATTGACACTTTTTTTGGATACAAATGCTCATACTCTAAAATTGAATTTAATGAATAATTATAATCATTTATTCTATATCTTTCATTTAAAGATAAATTATCATTTTTAACTTTTCGTATATATAAAGCTTCACAAAATTCTACAGATTTTTGATTATGAAACAACTTTAGAACCCAATCGAAATCTACCATACCATATTTTTCTTCAAATAAGAGGTTTTTAAATGATTTGTCAAATAAAAGACTACCTAAATAAGTTTCCTGACCATTATAGCTTTTAGATAATTTACTTAAAAAAGTTTGATTTTTAGAATAAGTTATATACTTAGTCCCTTTACATGACTTATTTACTCTTTTTATTTTTTTTGAAGTAGCATGTTCAAATAAAAAATATCCAGAACTTACTATAGAGGCTAAATGTGTAACAGATAATAATTTTTGTAGTTTATCTGGCAGCCAGATATCATCATGATCAGCAATACATAAGTAATCTCCAGTAGAGTTTCTTAACGCTAAATTTCGCCCTTTATTTGGCCCACCACTATTTTTATTAGTAGAGTAAAATTTGATATTATTTTCTTTTAGTATGTTTCTAGTAGAATCTGAAGAACAGTCATCAACAACTAATAATTCAAGTTGAAATAATGTATTAACTCCTTTTTGATTTTTGATAGAATCTAAAACATCCTGCAATTGATTCTCGCAATTAAACGTAGTTAATATAACACTAATCTTTTTCATTTAATATTACTTTAATAATTATCCTATATTATTTTTCTTTTTAATAAATTTATTAATTAATTCATTTATAAATGAGGTAATATCTGGTGATAATTTAAAAAAGAACAAAAGAGGTATAAATAAACAAAGAGTTATACATGATTTAATAAAAATATTAAAAAATGGTAATTCTGAAAAAAACATGAAATCAAAAATATAAATAAGGAAAAAATAAAATAATGTGAGCGTAACCAAAGTATGAACAGTTTTGACGCTAAAAGGATGAATGTTTAATTTATATTTTACAACAATCAATCTTGTTAAGTTAAACAAGAAAATAGAAATAGCTGTAGCCATCGCAGCACCATCAATACCAAATCTTGGTATAAGTAATAAATTTGCTATTACAGTTACAATAGCCAACAAAACACTAGTATACAAATCAAATCTGTAATATTTAGTATTAGTAATAATAGCTCCATTTACTCCAGTAGAAATATTAAATAATTGCGCTAAACCGATGTAGAAAACCACCCATTTTCCTGAGCTAAATTTTTTTGGCAATAACTCAAAAACATGATCAATATTTACCCAAATACAAAGAAAAAAAACCCCTCCAATTAATAACTGATTAATAGATGATTTAGAATAAATAAGATGAATTTTTTTGATATCTTGATGTGCCCAAGCTTTAGCAATTAAAGGAATTGATATTGCATTTATTGATTTTGCTGGAACCATGATGGCATTTCCAATGAAAAAAGCAACTGTATAATAAGCAACTTGTTCTAAATCAAGTAAATTTTCTATCATTATCATATCAACTCTTGCAACTATAACAACTGCAGTACTACCTACTAAAACATAAATACCGAAAGTAATAAGCTCTTTTAGTTTTAAATTATTAAAAGAAAATTCAAATTGAAACCTCTTAGAAAAAAATTGGATACTAAATAAAATAAGAAATTTCAAAACATAACCTAAAAGATATATTTTGAGAAAAGTAGAAAAATCTAAATAATCAAACCAATGAAGTAGAAGAACACTCATACTATAAATTTTTAAAAAAACTTCATTTATAAATATAGGTGTAGCTGCACTTAAGAAAGACCTGGAAATAGAAGTTAGAACATCATAAAATCCGATAAAAAACACAAGTAATATTATGTAAAAAAAATTTTCTCTTAATAATGAATCAGTCTCCATTAACTGAAAAATATTTTCTTTAAAAGAAAAATAAACTAAGGAAGTAAGTAAAAAACCCAATAAAGGAACTATTAAAGCGAAAAAATAAAGCTGTCCTTTCTGCTTAATTTCTGGAAAATATTTCATGAAGGTTTTAGGAATACCCAAAGTAGTAAAAGTTGATAATACAAGAGAATATGCAAGGATAACTTGTAATAAACCAAGATGCTCAGGACTATCATTAAAAGTATTTGGATAAATTACAATAGTATTTAGAGCTCCAATTGCCATTCCTATATAGAAACTAATAGAGTTTTTTATACTTTGATTTCTTACAACTCCCATTTATAAATCATTTAAAATAATTGATAATCTTTGAGTTAAATTATATCTTGAGAATCTTTCATAGTCACTAACTCTAAATCTATCGCTATTATTATACAAATCAAGTATTTTATCTTTGATATTTTGTTCATCATAACAACAATAAGTACCAGAATTAGTTTGTTTAATTAATTTTTGTGTATCGCTATTATTTGGACCAAATGCCAAAATTGGTTTATTAGAAGCAAAATATTCAAATATCTTTCCTGGATAATTTCCTAATCCACTTTCTGAATTAAATAGAAGTAATAATAATAAAGATGCTTGACTATATTTTTCTATTACATTTGAATGAGTTAAATATCCTAAATGTTTTACTTTATCTTTTAAATTAGGAAAGGCTTTAATTTGATCCATTACACCTTGATCTACATTTCCAGAAAAATGAAGTTCTAATTTAGATTTAAAATCTGGATTTTCATTACAAATAACATCAAGTTCTTTCCATAAATAAATTGGATTACGAAGATGATTTAATAAACCATAGTGACCTATAATAAATTTATTATTATTTTTTTTGTTTAAATTAAAATCTTCTGAATCAAAACCATTAGTAATAAGCTCAACTTTATTAGCTCCTAGTTCTGTAAATTCTTTCGACCATCTTTCACTAACTGTTAATACTAAATCTGAATTACCTAATACTCTTTTTTCCAATTTTTGATGTCTTCTAAAGGCATATTTAGTTAAGTGAAATTCTTGCAATAAATCTAATTTACTCCATGGATCTCGAAAGTCAGAGATCCACTTAATATTAGGGATATTTTTTTTAATTTCTAATCCTATTAAATGTATAGAATGTGGAGGACCAGTAGTAATTATATACCCAATATCTTCTTTTTTTATTTTACTTAATAAAAATTTTACAGAAGATTTTATCCAAAAAACTTTAGGGTCAGGAATAAAAACATTTCCCCTAATCCAATTTAAAATATAATTTTTTATTGATTTTTTATTTGAGATAATACCTGCACTTTGATCTTTCTTACCTTTACCAAAAACTTTATCTTTCAAAGAATAAGGCTCCCATATATTTGTTTTCCAGACAACTAGTTCAGAGGGCATATTACTCAGCAATTCATCATCTTTGATTTCAAAATATGGATTTTTAGGAGTATAAATAAATGGCTTCCAGTTAAATTTCGGCAAATATTTTGCAAACTTTAACCATCTCTGAACTCCAGAACCTGCAGAGGGAGGCCAATAATATGAAATAATTAAAACCTTTTTCATTCTGACTTAATTCCCTTAAAGGAAACAAAAGCCAAAAGTAATAAAAGAATAATAGATGACGCTAAAGCTATATTTTCACCATTTGAAAAAGAAGTTGGTTCAAATTTAAATTCAATTTTCTTTGTTCCAGCAGGAACTATCATTGCTCTCAAAATATAGTTCGCACGAAAATGAGGTACAATTTTGCCATCAATATATGCATTCCATCCTTTTTCATAATAAACTTCTGAGAAAACAGCTAGCTGATTAAAAGCAGATGGTTTGTCAATATTATAAATTAAATGATTAGGCTTATAATTTTTAATATCCAATTTTATTTTTGAACTTGAGTCATAATTAAAATCAGACTGATTAATACTAAATTTTTTGTCAATAATTGCTGTTGTTAAAGGGTTAAATGACGCAATAGATTCTAATTCCTCATTAGCATTATCAACAATTTTAGTTTTAGAGACAAACCAAGCATTACCTAGATTCATAGAAGTAGGAATGGCAGTAATAACTAGCGGTCTATTATTACTATAAATTACATCTATATAGTCTAAATCCAGAATCATTTTCTTCAATTGTTGCTCAGATTTATCAGCAAGATCTTCAATATCTTTAGAAGTATCTGAATCAAGTATTATACTCTTAAGTTGATTGGGAGGTTTGTTAAGATCCATCGGAGATTTTATCCATCCACAATTCAACATAGATAAAACCTTGGGTAGAGCTACTGAATTACTTTTTTGCTCAAAGTAAGTCTCATAAAATTGCTGATATCTTTTTATTTTAGCTGCACTGTATCCTCCAAGAGAATTATGAAAATATGAAGTTTTTGCGTCCGAAAAAGTACTTAATGTCTTATCAAACACTCTTGATCTAGTAAAATTATTTTTGATAATCCATGCATCTACTTTATCCTTTTTGATAGAAAATTCATAATCATTAACAAATGATTCTTCATTTAAGTATCTCTTATTTACAGACCACATATCAAAGAGAATTAAAGCCCCAACTAATAGAATTACATATTGCTTCTTAATAATATTCTTAATAAACATCCATAGTACAATAACTGCAAGAAAAATGTAAGTAAAAGATCTCCATGCATCAGACTGTAAAACATCTTGCCTAGATGAAATAGCTCCCATAAATTCAGACATATTTCCCCCAAGTAATAAATAATCTTTTTCTGCAGGAGAAACAAAATCTAAAAAATAAGATGGAACTAACGCA
>CETE01007488.1_pt1 | contig 14568 bp, 10 predicted proteins | sample 531241 | NCBI WGS metagenome assembly CETE01 (sample SAMEA2622336, study PRJEB7988) | marine metagenome | biome: marine biome (ENVO:00000447); feature: deep chlorophyll maximum layer (ENVO:xxxxxxxx); material: "saline water (ENVO:00002010), including plankton (ENVO:xxxxxxxx)" | depth 30 m
TGTGCTTTGTAATAAGCTTTTGGCTCGTGTCATACGCAAATAGATAACGTGCTGCTTGGGGCTTCTCCCAAATACTTGTAAGCACAGCCTGTGAAGGTGAGGGGCAGAATAATGCGCTTTCTCACTTAAGCTTTCCATATCCCAATTAAACTGAAGCTGTTTTTCAACCGCTGAAAAGAGGCTGTGTAGTCTGCTTACCTGGCGTCGTTCTTTCTCATCGTGAGTATGTACGTCACTCAAAGGCGCATCAATAATACGGTACAGGTATCTAGACACGAGCTGCATTGCCGCCTCTCGACTATCCACATCGCGCTCTAAGTAAAGCAGCTCCATAGCGTGATGTAGGCCCTCTAGCTTGGCATTATCTAACACCGCAGCCTCACTTTTACTGAATGATTTCCAGCGTTCGGAATCTGCCAAGTTTACCCAAATTATATCCCATTGCTCACTGACTATTGTGACTTCGAAACTTTGTCCAGCGGGTAAAATAATTAGCTGTCCTTCATCTAACTGCATCTCGCCTGACGGGACGCGAAATTTTCCTTGTCCATGAATGCTGTAAAACAAGGTGTGATTAGGAGGCGAAACGCGACCTACCGTATAGTCACCTGATAAGTTAGAGCATCCTGCTAGTTCAATCTCCAGTTCGCTGATTTCAGGCGCATTACTACTGTCAATAAAGCGTTCAAAGCACTTAGGGCCTATGTCTACAATGTCTCTAAAGCTAAGTTGCATAAATGTGAAATGATAGTTTTGGATAAATATGTGAAAGATTAGAGCATAAAGGATTTAATGAAAGTTAGCTATATTGCGCTTAACGAAAAAGTAAAGGATTTGACATGCTTAATGTTGCGCAAGTAGTGGCTCAAAACGATTGGCAAAACCCGGTTGTATTTCAGAGGAATCGCATCAATGCCCACAGTCCACATCTCGGATATAAAACGCTAAAAGACGCATTGCACAATACCAATGCGCAAAAACGTAGTTTAAACGGTCACTGGGATTTCCGTTTATTTGAGGCACCAGCAAACGTACCTGAAAGCCTGCTTTCTAAAACATTAAGTGATGATGAATCTGCTAATTGGCAGCCTATTGCGGTACCTTCTAATTGGCAGCTGCAAGGTCACGACAAACCGATTTATTGCAATGTTAAATATCCGTTCGCGGTGAACCCTCCTGTTGTTCCCAGCGAGAATCCAACGGGTTGCTACCGTACAACATTCAACATTACCAAGGATGAGTTAAAACAGCGCAATCATATCGTCTTTGAAGGGGTAAATAGCGCGTTTCACTTGTGGTGCAACGGCGAGTACGTAGGCTATTCCCAAGACAGTCGACTACCGGCTGAATTTGATTTGTCCGGCTACTTGGTCGAAGGTGAAAACCGACTAGCGGTAATGGTGATCCGATGGTCAGACGGCAGCTACTTAGAAGATCAGGACATGTGGTGGCTTAGCGGTATCTTCCGCGACGTAAATCTAGTCACCAAACCTCAGCATCACATTCAGGACGTGTTTGTTACGCTAAGCCTTGACGCATGCTATCGCGACGCAACAGTAACCGTACGTACCGCCATCAATGCGCCTTCTACCTACAAAGTGGGTATTCAGCTTTTTGACGGTAATAACGCTGTTACCGAGCAAGTTATTACCGGCACTAACAATAAGCGTATTGATGAAAAGGGCGGTTGGGATGATGTAGTTTTTCAAACGCTTCATGTGAATGAACCTAAGCACTGGACTGCTGAAACACCGAATTTGTACCGCATCGTAGTCTCACTTATTGATGAGAATGGCAACGCCGTTGATGTTGAGGCCTATAACGTTGGTTTTAGAAACATTGAAATGAAAAACGGCCAGTTATTGGTAAATGGTAAAGCTGTGCTAATTCGTGGGGTTAACCGTCACGAACACCATCAAACGAAAGGGCATGCAATCAATGAAAATGACATGCTTGAAGACATTAAGTTGTTAAAGCAAAACAACTTCAATGCTGTGCGTACCGCTCATTATCCAAATCACCCTCGTTGGTACGAGCTTTGTGATGAATACGGGCTTTATGTGGTAGATGAAGCCAACATCGAAACACACGGTATGTTCCCAATGGGAAGGCTTTCTCGCGATCCGCTATGGGCCGGCGCCTACATGGCGCGCTTCACGCAAATGGTCGAGCGCGACAAAAACCACCCCAGCATCATTATTTGGTCGTTAGGAAATGAATCTGGTCGCGGCCCTACCCACGATGCAATGTATGGCTGGGCAAAGTCATTTGACCCATCGCGCCCTGTACAGTACGAAGGCGGCGGCGCTGATACAACGGCTACCGACATTATTGCACCAATGTACGCACGGGTTGATACCGACATTAAAGACGATGCAGTGCCTAAGTGGGCCATTAAAAAATGGTTGTCGATGCCGGGGGAAAACCGCCCCGTTATTCTATGCGAATATGCGCATGCAATGGGTAATAGCTTGGGTAGCTTTGATGAATACTGGAAAGCGTTTAAGGCTTATCCTCGCCTTCAAGGTGGCTTTATTTGGGACTGGGTTGATCAAGGATTAGTAAAACACACTAATAGCGGCGAAGCTTACTGGGCTTACGGCGGCGACTTCGGCGATACTGAAAACGACAGGCAATTCTGTATCAATGGTCTGTTATTTCCAGACAGAACGCCACACCCGCACTTATTAGAAGCTAAATTTTGTCAGCAGCACTTAAGCTTTTCGTTGGCTGAGAAAGACAACAGGTTCGAGCTTACCGTAAGCAGCGATTACCTATTTAGACGTACAGACAATGAGTTTTTACGTTGGCAATTGCTAGAAAACGGAAAACCGATTGCTGAGGCAAAGGGCGAATGTGAAATCGACATTGCCCCGCAACAAACACAAACGCTCAGCCTGGCCCCAGATATTACATTCAAAGCGGGTGCCGACTATCACTTAAATATTGACGTAGTATTAGCAAAAGATAGCCCGTGGGCTAATGCAGGGCATGTCATGGACACCGCCCAGTTAGCGCTAGTCAACAAGCGTGGAATAGTATCGTTTTCTCTTAATGATAACGAAACAACAAGCGGCACAAGTGAGCTATCAATTGAAGCTCAGGATGGGATGTTGCTGGTACATGCGCAAAATAACGTATTTAGCTTTAATACTGAGAGCGGGCTATTAACCTCGTGGCTTCGAGGCGCGGAGGAAACACTTGCCGCGCCGCTAGAAGATAACTTCTTCAGAGCGCCGCTAGATAACGACATTGGGGTAAGCGAAGTTGATAATCCAGACCCAAATGCGTGGGAGTCTCGCTGGCGTCGTGCAGGAATTGGCAAGTGGACACGCACTTGCACGGGCGTAAACGTTGAGCAGGGTGCGCAAGACGTGCGTATAACATCGTTATTTGATTATCACCATTCAGAAAAGCTGGTAGCGGCAACAAAGTGGGTTTACACCATAAATGTACAGGCCAAGCTATCGGTAGACGTTGAAGTGCTTTTGGATGATGGTTTACCGCCTATGCCGCGTATTGGTATGCAAACGGCGGTACCTGTAGCCAATAAGCCAACGTCGATTACCTGGCAAGGACTAGGGCCATTTGAGAACTATCCTGACAGAAAAGCGGCAGCGCGTTATGGTCGCTACACCTTACCTATAGAAGAGATGCAAACGTGCTACATATTCCCAACGGACAACGGCTTGCGCTGTGGCTGTACACAACTTGAGGTTAGCGGCCTGAAAGCAAAAGGACAGTTCTATTTTAACGTGAGCGAATATGGTCAATCCCAGCTAGACGAGGCAAAACACACCTGTGATTTAACATCTCAAGATTGTATGTTTGTGTACATAGATCATGCCCACATGGGCGTAGGCGGCGATGATTCATGGAGCCCAAGTACACATAAAGCATTCTTGTTGGAAGAGAAGCAATACCGCTACTCAGTTTGCTTTAGCGCTGCTGACAGCTAATCCTCAGTGTGAAGTAGGTCATTTAGCACTCGATATCTTAAGTGACGATTCGCGGCACAGCTTAGTTATGCCGTCATTGGGACAAAGTGTTTACATATGAAAAAGCCGCTACACAGTAGCGGCTTTCTATTAATTCAAAACTCGTTCAGGCAACGTCTTAGCCGTCAACCTGACCACAGAAACGGTAACCTTCACCGTGAATAGTTACAATCAACTCTTCATCTGTAGGATCTGACTCGAAGTGCTTACGAATACGACGAATCGTTACGTCAACCGTACGGTCATTCGGACGAAGTTCACGCCCCGTCATTTCCATAATTAGCTGCTCTCGGGTAAGAATTTTACCTGGGTTGCTTAGGAAAAGGTGAAGTGCACGGAATTCACTACGTGGTAGACGGAACTCTTTACCGTTTGGAGAAATCAATGAACGGCTATCACCGTCAAGCGTCCAACCGTTGAAGCTTACACGGCTTGGTAAATCGTCGTCTTCTGAAGAGTTTGTAGTACGAGATAGTAAGTTGCGCGCGCGAATAGTCAATTCACGAGGGTTGAATGGCTTAGTCAGATAATCGTCTGCGCCAATTTCAAGACCTAGAATACGGTCAACGTCGTTATCACGACCCGTTAGGAAGATAAGCCCGACGTTTTTACGGTCACGTACTTCACGTGCCAAAATAAGGCCATTTTTACCCGGTAGGTTAATGTCCATGATAACCAAATTGATAGCGTGATTCTCGAAGAAATCATGCATTTGATCACCGTTCTCGGCCTCAAACACATTATACCCTTCCGCTTCAAATAAACTCTTAAGCGTGGTACGGGTTACCACCTCATCTTCAACAATTAACACATTTGGCGTCTGCATGGTGTTCTACACTCTTTCTAAAATACGATTTAAGCAACTAACTGGTTAAATTTTAATATTCATATACTTGATTGCAAGCAACTTGTGAATATTCTTACTGTTAAGGTATTGGGTTTAGCCAATAAAAATCAAGAAAAGTTCATACTTTATACAACTATTCTGATGTTTTCGCATTAACAACGGGGAAGATAATTACAAATTCTACGCCGTTGCCTTCCTCACTGGTAATCGATATTGAACCATTAAGGGCTTGCGTTACTAAGTTGTATACCAAGTGCATTCCCAATCCGGAACCACCTTGCCCACGCTTCGTGGTGACAAAGGGGTCAAATATCCGTTTGCGAATCTCTGGGGAAATGCCTTTTCCGTTATCGGTATAAACAAGCTTGAGCTTATTGCTACTCACCATTTCGGCACGAATATCAATTGTGCCTTCATCCATGGTTTCAAACCCATGAATTACCGAATTCATGATTAAATTAATCAAGATTTGATTTATTGGGCCAGCCTTCGTTTCAACGCTAAGGGTAGGGTCGCAATCTACGTTGATGTTGTGTTTTAATTTTTTGAGTCGAGGCTGCAATGACAATAGTATCTCATTAACTAGCTGTACAACGCAAAAACTTCGACTAGATTCTGAGGTTTGATCGACAGCAACCTGCTTAAAACTGCTAATAAGTTCGGCAGCTCTGTTCAAATTGCGGTAAATAATGTTGAGGTTTTCGTTACTTTCATCCAAAAAGCGTTTCATTGCACTGGCTTTCAGCGTTTTATTTTCAAAGTCTTTTTGAATAACCGCTAACCTGTCTAACATCATTGTCGACGCAGTAACGCCTAAACCTATCGGAGTATTTACCTCGTGCGCAACGCCCGCAACCATATCACCGAGCGAGGCCATCTTTTCATTCTGTACAATTTGACGCTGAAACTGATGTAGCTTTTCTAACGTTTGAATAAGTTCCTGGTTTGCATCCTTAAGGGCGGTGGTTCGGTGACTTACCATATCTTCTAAGCTGGCATTGAGCTTTCTATGTTGCTCCTCCGCCTGTCGTTGCTTTTGCATGTACTCTTGCATGCGAAACAGCATCACATTCACGGCGTCAGCCAAGATATCGAGTTCTCTAATAGTGGAGCCGCTGGCACGGGCTGAATAATCACGTTGTCGTGAAGTACGCTGCAAGAAGTTAGCAATGTCTTCAACGGGGCCAGTTACAATACGTTGCATACGCACTGCAAAGTAAAAGCTAATAGCCAAAAGCGCCAAGGCTACTGCCAAATTAAGCCAAATCGACTTTCCAACAAGCTGGTTAAAATTCTCTGAGGAAATTCGTAAATATATCCAGCCCAACTGAATGTTCGTCTCAGTGTCGAAGACTTTTGCACTTAATTCAAGGTATTGCCCATTGTCGGCCAATTGAGGTGTCATAAACATGGACGCCAGTTGATTTTCCTTGCCTCCTAACAATAACTGGCCTTCCTTGTTATAAGAGGCGAAAATCTGGGGCTCTAAGTTACCGCTTTGCGCTTTGTAAACGTGGGCATTTAATACATGGTCGGCGGCAGCAAGGTTACTTAGGGCAAGTTCAATGCGCTCTGGCGTTTCGTCATAAAGATACATAGCTGAACTGCTTGCGACCAACTTGGCCAACATGAGTGCGTTAGACTCAAGTTCATGACGGTAGGTTTTAATTTGCGTGTAGACGGCAAGACTGGATAACACTGCAAGCGAAAACGTAGTAATTGACATTACCACCCAAATGAAAAGGCTTTTAATCGTAAGCTTGACTACTTTATCCGTCATATCCGTTTTGCGTATTGTCCATTCGCGTCTTCCATATATTCATAGTGGCGCAAAAATGCGCAAAAAGGAAGACGCCTATAAACAATAATTAATGTACGCAAAGCCCTTTAGTTGAGGGTTGAAACGTATAATTGCTGGTAATTCTTCGCCGCTGCTTCCCATGTGAATCGCGTTCGCATTCCACGTTGCTGCATCGCCCTGAATTTTCCGGCATCTTCGTAGAACGCCAGCAGAGCTCGACGAATGCAAGATAGCAGTGCATGTGGCGTAGGTTCATCAAACACAAAACCCGTACCTTCGCTATCGTTGCTGTAATCGATAACCGTGTCTTTGAGTCCGCCTACCGAACGTACGATGGGGATGGTTCCATAAGCTAAGCTGTACATCTGGTTCAATCCGCACGGCTCAAACTGAGAAGGCATTAGGAAGAAATCAGCGCCGGCTTCTACCAAATGGGCATGTTCGGAACTAAACCCATTTATAAACGCGAATTGGTCAGGGTGTTGTTGAGCGAATTCGCCAAGGTCCATACACACTTTAGGGTCGCCCGTGCCCACAATTACCATTTGAACATTGTGCTTAATTAAATCGTCCAAAATGGGCAGTATGTAGCCAAAGCCTTTTTGTTCAGTCAGCCGGCACACCATTCCAATAAGCGGTACGTTGACATTCTCAGGTAATCCCGACTTCTCCTGTAATGCTCGTTTACATGCGGTCTTTGGATGAAGATTCTCTACACTGTAATTCTCAGGTAGGAATGTATCTGTCTCGGGGTTCCACTGCGTGTAGTCACATCCGTTAAGAATACCGCTTAAGTCGGCTTGACGATTTACAAGCCGCTCGTGCAGGCCATGACTACCCAGGTCAGTGAGTAACTCGCTTGCATAGTTAGGGCTTACGGTTGTCACTTTCGTGGCAAACTCAATCCCGCTCTGCAACATATTGATGTAACCGCCGTGCACTTGCGCCAGAATGTTTGGATGATGGCGAAGAAAGGGAATGCTCTCAAGCTTATGCACGCCTTGAAAAGCCGCGTTATGAATAGTGAATATGGTTTTAGTACCGTCAAAATACCCAGATTTGTCGTGGGTAAGTAAAAACGGCAGCATGGCCGCATGCCAGTCGTGACAGTGAATAATGTCAGGCTTTTTATCGATAGCTTTTAGCGTTTGGAGTACGGCGCCACTGAAAAAGCTAAAGCGCTCACCATTGTCTTCATAGGCCTCAAATGCGTTGGCGTACAGCCCTTCACGCGTAAAGTATTCAGGCGAGTCTACAAAGTAAATAGGAATACCGTGCCATTGCATGTAGCGAATATCAAAATGGTACACCTGACCTTCAGTAAACAGGGTTTGTTGCTCGGTTACAGTTGGTAGGTTCAACTGTTCAGCCAGTACTTGGTAATAAGGCATAACAATGGTGATGCTTTCGCCCAAGGTATCTAGCGCGAGTGGGAGTGCTTTTCCAACGTCTGCAAGGCCGCCGGTTTTTACCAATTCTTCAACTTCTGAAATAGCAAATACAATATTCACAGGTGATCCCCCAGAGCGTAACGTGCAGTGCACTTGTAATGCTTAAATATAGTGTACGGAAAAAGCGCCGTATGCCATTGCGTGGAGTACGCAATGGCATGAGCAACAGGTAGAAAAGCTAAATTAGCACAAGCTAATGGTTTTTTTAATTACAAAGCCGCTTGATAAACGGAAAATTGCGACGTTTGTGCTGTGGTATAGACCGTTTGGAAGTGCTCAGCGAGTAAACCTGGGTAGGGTAAGAATCGGTTTGCCACCATCTGCATAGTGCCGCCACGACTTAAGCTTGCTTTAGCGTCAGAAATAAAGCGCTTAGTGATGGTGTAGTCAGTTTTAATGCCAGTATGAAATGGCGGGTTGGTGACAATATGCTGTACTTTTTGGGTAAAACCGTGCAATCCATCTGCAGCATAGAGTGTTGCTGATAATCCGTTGTCTGCTAGGGTGAGTGCACTACAGTAAACTGCAAGTGCGCTAACATCAGTAAGATGAAGCTTCAAATGCGGATACTTAAGCATTATATAACTGGCAATCACGCCAGCGCCGCATGCGAAATCCAGAATTTCACCACTCAATGATGTTGAGAGTTTTTCTAATAAAAGCTCAGTTCCCGCATCCAGTTCTTTGTAGCTGAATACGCCAGGCATAGAGGCCACTTGCCAAGCTGTGCCCTCAACGTGATAAGTATTCATATCGAGCCATGCATCCGGTTCAAAGACAAGATGTGGCTCTTCAACTAAAACGGTAATAAGACTGCAGTGGCGAGCAGAATCAACCTTTTGGGTTGGTCCGTATTGGTCCATCAACTTAGCAGCACTTTTTATACCGCCCTTATTTTCACCCACCACGTGAATACGACCATTTTGGCCTACCATGCTGGCTGCCATTCGCAATAGCATCTGAAAATGGGTTTTTGCTTTGGGTAAGAAAATCATCACGTCAGTGTGAGATTTCTCTAGTGCAACGAAAGGCGTAAATATATGAGTATGATTTCCGACTTTTTGCGTCACCTCAAAACCTGTGCGCGTAATATCTCGGCTATCAAACGATACCGAGGGTACGACTCTTACGCACTCTGAAAAAATATCGAAATATTGGTGAATTACCGTGACTTCTTGCGATTTAAGACCGTCCAGAAAATACGCATCAGAAGGGTTGATAAATGCCCACTGACCTTCTTCGAAAAGCGCGATATTACGTTCTAACAGTTGGCTTTGAGGAGATAAAATCATTACTTAGTACGCTCGAAAATTAGATCCCAAACGCCATGACCTAGTTTTTGGCCACGGGTTTCAAACTTGGTAATTGGGCGGTAGTCTGGACGAGGTACATAGTCGCCGTCAGTTGCAGTATTGGTGTAACCGTCGGCATTGATCATAACGTCTAACATGTGCTCAGCGTATTGCTCCCAATCCGTCGCCATATGAAAACAACCGCCAATAGCTAATTTGGTGCGAACCAGCTCAACAAATTCAGGCTGAACAATACGGCGTTTGTGGTGACGCTTCTTGTGCCAAGGGTCTGGGAAAAATAGCTGTAGGCGAGACAACGAACCGTCTGGGATCATATTTTTAAGCACTTCTACCGCATCATGGTCCATTACACGCAAGTTCTCGACGCCTTGTTCACTCGCTTCAGCTAAGCATGCGCCAACGCCTGGACGGTGAACTTCAATGCCGATAAAGTCTTTCTCAGGTGCATTTGCGGCCATTTCAACCAATGACTTGCCCATACCAAAGCCAATTTCTACAACAACAGGCGCACTTCGGCCAAAAATTTCTGACAGCGATAACGGTGCTTCAGCGTAGTCAATGCCCTTGGTTGGCCAGTGATCTTCTAGCGCTTTTTGTTGTGCTTTAGTAAGTCTACCTTCGCGTTTCACGAAGCTTTTTACCTTGCTTACGTATACTCCAGCGGCTTCTGCTTCCGCCTGACTTTTGAATTGCCTCATTTGCAATGCCTTTCTTACCCAATTTTATGGTGGCGCATTATCCACTTACCCACGGCTTATGCAACGCTATCGTGGCAAAAATGCTGTAATTTTATACGCCAATTTGTTTCGCAATAATAGACGCTACGGCGTCAGTTTTCTCAAGTACTACCATATGCCCGGCGTCACTAATGGTGTGGAACGTCGCTTTGGGTAGTACATTTTTTAGCTGCTTAATTGTTTCTGCTGGTGCAATGGCGTCTTGCTGGGCAGTAATAAACGTTACTGGCGCATTGATCTTTGCTAGCGCTTTAACGGTACTTTCTCGTGGTGTGGTAGCCATGGTGTGGTTAAGTAAGGTGGTTTTACCCAAATCTTGCGCCATAGATTTTACCACACCAGCCACGTTTTCATCCGCTAAGCGGGAAGGGTGGATAAATCGCGAAAGATAAGCATCGTTGTCGGGCTTGAAGTTTCCTTGCTTAAGCATGGTGGTCAGCTGCTTACGCTTGGCTATTTCTTCTTTTGAAAGCCCTTCTGGGTTATAGCCAATCAATGTTATGGAAGCTACATTTACAGGGTTGCGCTGCGCCACCAGCGCGGCAATAAATCCGCCCATGGAATAACCCACAAGGTGCACTTTTTCGTTTTCGAGAATACGATCTTCGCTTAATGCTAACATTTCTTCTTGTGAAGCTGCCCACTGAAGTGGCACATAGCGACGTTGCGCAATACTGAGTGTGCGCCAAAGAGGCAGAAATATTCGCTCGTCACAGAGCGTACCGGGAAAAAATAAAACAGGGTGCTGCACAGACACGTGTGCTCCTTAACAATAAACTGGCTAGTTACATGCTACCATAGCGCGCTTTTTAATGAATGGTCGCTAGGTAGAAAGCGACCAAGCGGTAGTAATTGCCCATACAGACGATTATGACAGAACAACAATATACAGGTAGCTTTGCAGAGCGAGTGCTCGCATGGTTTGATAAACACGGGCGAAAGCATTTGCCTTGGCAACAAGACGTTACGCCATACAAAGTGTGGGTGTCTGAAATAATGCTTCAGCAAACCCAAGTCACTACGGTAATTCCCTATTTCAAACGCTTTATGGCGTCTTTTCCTACCGTGCACGACTTGGCTAAGGCATCTCAAGACGACGTGCTTCATCATTGGACTGGGCTTGGCTACTACGCAAGAGCAAGGAATCTTCACAAAGCTGCGAATATGCTGGTAGATAATTACAATGGCGAGTTTCCCTATAGTCTGGAAGAAGTCATGGATTTGCCCGGCATAGGGCGCTCAACCGCAGGGGCGATACTTTCGCTATCTCGCAATATGCACTTTCCTATATTAGATGGCAATGTGAAGCGTGTGCTGGCGCGATACTATGCAATTGGCGGGTGGCCGGGACAGAAAAAGGTAGAGAATCTGCTTTGGGAAGTGGCCGAGAAAAATACGCCTACCAATCCAGAAGGCGGACGTTGTGCCAACTATACGCAGGTGATGATGGATTTGGGCGCGATGATCTGTACGCGAAGCAAGCCAAAGTGTGATGAGTGCCCGCTTCAAGCCGACTGTATAGCCTACGCCCAAGGCACGCAAACCGACTACCCGGGTAAAAAACCAAAAAAGACGCTGCCCGAGAAATCCACCTTTATGATGGTGGCACAGTTCAACAGCCAAGTATATCTAGAGCAGCGCCCTTCAACAGGGCTGTGGGGTGGCCTATATGGTTTTATTGAGGTGTCTTCAATAGAAGAGGGGATAGAGCAGTTGGCCAAGCGAGGTATCAGTGTCGACGAAACCCGAACGCTTGAAGGGTTCCGTCATACCTTTAGCCATTTTCATTTAGATATCACCCCGGTGGTGGCCGTGGTAAACTCTGCTCCAACAAAGCGCGTAGCCGAAATGGCATTTCGTTGGTTTTCGTTGAACGAGCCTATTGAAGTTGGTTTAGCGGCACCTACAACCAAGATTATTCAGCAGTTAATGCGTTAGGCGTTCTAAGCCCAACGTAATATTGATTGCTAAGCAGATAGCGAACGAAAGGAAATAACATGGCAAGAACGGTATTTTGTCGCAAGCTTCAAAAAGAAGCTGACGGCTTAGATTTCCAACTTTACCCGGGTGAGCTGGGTAAACGTATTTTCGACAACATTTCTAAAGAAGCATGGGGAGAATGGCAGAAAAAGCAAACCATGCTAATTAACGAACATAAGTTGAATATGATGGAGCCGAATGCCCGTAAGTTTTTAGAAGAAAAAATGTCGGCATACTTGTTTGACGACGTAGAGCCTACGATTGAAGGCTACGTTCCGCCTGAAAAATAAGCAAAAAAGCGTTTTTTGAGCAAACAATGCGCAAACAGTAATAAAAGCGCAAAAAAAGCGAGAAAAACGGTTGACTTGTGAAGGCGAAAACCGTTTAATACGCACCCACAGCAGGACAGGCAGCAAACGCCTAGAACGCTAACAAGTTTCAGCCTCGATAGCTCAGTTGGTAGAGCAGCGGATTGAAAATCCGCGTGTCCCTGGTTCGATCCCGGGTCGAGGCACCACTTATAAAGAAGCCCTGATCAGAAATGGTCGGGGCTTTTTTGATTTCGGCGGTTGAAAACACACGCACACGCTAACGTGCCCCTGCGGCTGCGCCGCGCGTTGCAATCCCGGAGCGAGGCACCATTATTCAGAAAGCCCTGCATGAAAATGCGGGGCTTTTTGTTTTAGCAGTCTAACTTTATTTTACTGTGAGTAAGTTTGAAGTTTCGGTAATTGAATATGTGTATAAAATCTTCAGAGAATTTATACAAAGTAGATTTAGGGTCTTTGATATTGTTATTAGGATAATATCCCTTCCCAAAAAATTTGCTTAATATAATTTTGACAGTCTTATGGAGGCGGCCGAGAATGGAAAGGATGATCTGCGTGGACTATTCCAATGTTGTCAAAGTTCGTTTCAATAGATATCGAAAGAGGTAACTTGTTAGCTAAGTTAAAATATTTATTCTTAAGCTCATTGTCTAAGTATTGCCACCATTTACCTTCATTCTGATACCAAAGCTCAGATTGGTATAGCTTGCTCAAATTGATTTCTAATATTAGTTTTTCATGATTCCCTAATACAGAAAAGAATCATTTCTCATCTAATAAATTCAAACACCTCTCAGAATTTAGGTTTCTGTCAATAAGGTCGCCGACATCAAAAACTCTATCTGTCAGAGCGCGAGTTCCTCAAGCATTTATTTGTCAGCCTCCTCAATTTTTTGTGTAAGTCCGGGTACCTCCTGTTATAACGTTAATGGAACTGGACAAAGAGAAAGCATTGTGGCAACTACTTAGAGCGTTCAAGTTCTATCGCAGTATCTGAATTACGGATTTAGTGGCGCGGCTAAAAATTTGCATGGTTGTAGGCTATTTCTCTCATCATGACTATTTCTAAAATTCTGCCGATGAATGGGCTATTCTGATTACAAATTAGTCTCGACTGTTTACCAATTCGAAAAAATCCATTATTCTCCGTATAGGTTATGTTCAATGCTTAAAAAATGTCTAAATCCCTATCAAAATTAATACTAGTATTTACAGTGCTATCTGCCCTCGTTGGGCAAGCTATGGCTATAGATACTATGAGTTTTGAAATGGCTATTGACAACAAACACTACAATAGCAATTCTGAATCGAATTGCTCTATGAACATGAGCCATGGTATGAGAGTAGATTCTAGCAGTTCCGAGAACGCTAGTATTAAAGATTGTTGCAACACTTCGGAATGCACATGCCCACCAGGTGGTTGTACTCATGCTCCCGTCCTTATAGCTTTCATGATGATTGTTCAACGCCCAGTGGTGCCGGACGCTTCATTTGGCTTATTCTTCCAACAACCAGTTACAGTAACTTCCTCACTTTTTCGCCCCCCGATATTTGCCTAACACAGGGTTAGTGCGTCCAAATTTCACGCACAATTTGTTTCAGTTCCTGTTTATTATCTAGGTGCTAATGTACCTATATGTGCCAGCTTTGTCTGGAGGCAAAAATGTTAAAAAAAATCACCTATCAAGCTGCGGTATTACTGCTAATTCTACCTGGCGTTGCCATGGCAAATATCCACCATGGCGCAAACGATGTCTTCGAATTATTAGTTTATAAATCACCATCGTGTGGATGCTGTAAAAAGTGGATAACCCATCTAGAAAGCCAAGGGTTTCACCTACGTACAAAGGACTTTCATAACTTGAGCAACATCAAGAACGAATACGGAATTTCGCCAAGTCTTCGCTCTTGCCATACCGCTGTTACAGAAAGTGGCTTTGTATTTGAAGGCCATGTCCCTTCTAAGTTTATAAAACGATTTTTGTTAGAAGAACATCCAAAGGCTATCGGGTTATCTGTTCCGGCTATGCCAGTAGGTTCACCCGGAATGGAAGTAGCAGAGCAATTTATGCCTTATACCGTTTTCATTATATATCAAGATGGGAGCTACGA
>CETE01030194.1_pt1 | contig 14516 bp, 11 predicted proteins | sample 531241 | NCBI WGS metagenome assembly CETE01 (sample SAMEA2622336, study PRJEB7988) | marine metagenome | biome: marine biome (ENVO:00000447); feature: deep chlorophyll maximum layer (ENVO:xxxxxxxx); material: "saline water (ENVO:00002010), including plankton (ENVO:xxxxxxxx)" | depth 30 m
GACATCGAGATTGTCAATCGAAGACGCTATTTCAGTTTCGGCGAAACCCGGGCCAAATTGGGAGATGTATGTATCTGGTTGACTGACTGTTTGTTCCGCCGATGATGGACTGGATACTTGGCCAAGAGTGCCTACCATGAGTACTGTAATGAGTATTATACTCGTCTTTCTAGCGTTCGCAAAGCTCCTCAGCATGGGTTCGCGAGTGTAACATTATTATTGTGCCTATGTATGGACTACTGGTAAAGAAGGGTTCTTCCTTTGTCCCAAAAGGGGCTGTTTCCTTGTGTAGTAAATTTTTCAATACTGGTTGCTACGCTAGTTTGAGCGCTCTAGCGTGCTTTGGCGTGCTTCTATCAGAATTGCCTCCCACTTGACCTTTATTTCTGACTCTATTGCGTTGAGTATCTCTTTGATTTCCTTCTTCGAGAGGTCTTCCTTCTTCGAGAGCTTGTCCTCCAAATTAGCCATCATCTCGGATTCCCTCTTTTTTGCCGCCTCGGCGACTCGTTGCTCCATCTCGACTTCCATCTCAAGGGCCATCTCCTGTCTCCTTAGGGCGAGGGCGGCCTCCATCGTCTCTCTCTCGGATCTGAATCTCCTCTCCAACTCAGAAAGCGCATTCCTCTCCGAGGCTTCCTCCAAGACCTTTGTCCTCGCCTCGACATCTGATTTCATCTCTGATTCCAAGGAGGAGCTCTCCTCATCAAGCTGCTTTTGGAATTCCTCCTCATGTCCTCTCCTCGACTCCGCAAGCCTTTCTCTCATCTGAATCTCCTGCTCAAGCCTGTGCGCCTCGATCTTCCGATGGACCTGTGCCTCCGAAGACTCCCTGAGATCCATCTCGACCCTTCTCTGCATTCTCTCTTCGGCCTGAGATGCCTCAAGCTCCAGTCGTTCTTTCAGGAAGGCCTTTCTACGGTCTATCTCTACCTCCATTTCCTCCCTTAGTCTGCCTCTTAGCTTGGCCGTGTGCGCCTCCAGTCTTCTGTCCCTCTCCAGATCAAGTTGCTCCCTGAGTCTGTTCTCCTCTCTTCTCAGACGGTGTAGCATCTCCTCCCTTAGTAGCCTCTCTTCCCTCTCCAAGGCCTCGCTCTCAAGTCTCTCAATCTCATCCTCAAGCTCAGCCCGGAGATCTGCCTCGAGTTGCTGAAGCTGCTCATCGAAGAGGATGTCATTCGCTTTCCTCATGGCACCATGCATTCCGGACAGCCTCTCTGTCATCTCAGCGATACGCATTCTGCGCTCTCTCCTAACCCCACTTCTGACCCTAGACTCCTCGTCAAGGAGCTCTCTGGTCCTGGCCATTGAATCCATGCTTGGGGAGGTTGCTAGACGGTGTTGGGCCCTCAGAGCGGCGAGCTCATCGCCGCTTTCCGAATCATCAGGAGTCGTCGGCTTGCTCTCACTCACGGGTACCCATCCCCACACCTACGCTAGTTTCACCCTATTTGAGGAAGGAGGGTTGGAGAGGGCCGATAAATGCTATTTGCGGACACGTGCCATAGGCACGGCTTAGAATGTTACATTGAACGCGGCATCACACGCGGGGCAGTTCAGTTGCTTGGTTCCCGGCTTTGGCCTGATCCTGAGTTTCCTCTCGCAACTGGGGCACTCTATCTCGACTTTGTACGGCTTCTCAGTGATCCTGAAGACACCTGAGCATGCCGAGCATGCTACATCCAAGGGCCTCTCAGAGCTACCAGCAGTAACTACTGTGTTGCAATGAGGGCAGGGGAGGGTCTCAGAGACCAGTGAGTCGATTGTCGGCTGATGTGTAACTCTGCACACTGCCTCGCAGATTAAGCATGTTTTCTCACCTAGTCCATGTGGCAACATGTGACCACAGTTGGCACACTCAGCCGCTGGTGGAGTGTGCTTGGACTCAATCTCTGGCATGTCAGACATGACCCTCCCTCACGGTATGGATTTATCAAGAGGACCCAGATTGGTTCTTGCTTGGAGGCCAAATAGGTCCCTGAATGCATCGACCGTGTCCTTGAACACATCCTTGGCCAAGTCCCATAGCGTGTTCAGTCTCTGCATTCCTGTGCCTCCCACCCACATCCCATTCAGGATCACCAGAAGGGCGCTTGCCTCATGCAGGGCTACTCCGGCTGCCAGGTTCATCTCGAAGCCAAGCATCACTGCTACCACTAGAATTCCGGTTACTGCGACTGAGATTATGGTATTTGCCAGGACAACGCTACGGGTGGTCTTCGCGAGTCTTATCAATTCCGCCAGAGCCCTAGGATCCTCTCCTGGAATCAGGACATCTGCAGCATCGAGATTCACCTGTTCCCCACTACCCACAGCAATCCCAACATCAGCGGCGGCTAGAGCCCCCGCGTCATTGAACCCATCTCCTGCCATCAGCGTCTTGCCAGCTTTGGACCTCTCCATTATCCAAAGGGCCTTTCCCTCTGGATCCACTCCACCTCGGCAAGAAGATGGTGGAATCCCAAATTTCTGAGCGAAGGCCTCGACGCTGGACTGCTCGTCCCCACTCAGTATCTCGACTTCGATCCCGTTCTCCATTAGTGATTCGAGAAGATCCGAGACACCCTCCCTGGCATCATCGTGATAGAAGCTGAAGCAAGCTATGGCTTTACCTTCGAGAGATAGGACGCTTGAACCGTATCCGGACTTCCTTGACTCTTCCAAAGCCTCAAAAATCTGCTCTGAGAATTCCACTCCCTCTGAAATTAGCCAGTCTGCTCTCCCCAACATCGCCCTCCTGCCATCAAATGTGCCGCTTACTCCAGCTTCCCCATCTGATATTTCGGATATTTCCAAGGGGGTAATTTCCCTTTGGTTGGCCTCATTGATGATAGTGGCTGCATAAGGGTGGTTAGACATGCTTTCGAGACCTGCTGAAATCATTAACACAGATTCTTCTGACTCCGTTGTCAGGGTAGTCAGACCGACCATTTTCGGTCGCCCGCTGGTGAGTGTTCCTGTCTTGTCAAGTAATGCGAGTTCGACTTCTGCCGCGGCCTCCAATACATCTCCGCCCCTAACAATCACTCCGGTGGATGAGGCCGTGGACAATGCGGCCGCATGGGGAATGGGCGATGCCAGCAGCAGAGAACAGGGGCATGATACAACCCAAAGTAGTAGTGTAGTAAGGAAGCCCTGCTCTGTCCACCCATGGGCCAAGAACCCGACTACGGGAGCCCCGAGCAAGACCAGCGGAACCCACCACCTTGTAAAATTCTCAATTATGGTTTGTGTCCTCGTCGGCTTCTCCCTGTATTGCCTGACCATTTCTATCAGGGCAGAGAGTCTGGTTTTGTCACCTGTAGCTTCAGAGCTCACGACTATCGGCCCTCTCACTAGGACCAAGCCGGCCTGAACTTTGTCTCCCTCCGAGACCGGTATGGGAACCGGTTCGCCCGTAAGAGGTGCCTTGTCTACGGACCCTTTTCCCCTTGTGACGGTGCCGTCGACGGGGATTACCTCTCCAGATCTGACCTCAACCAGGTCCCCGATCAATACTGCTTCGATGGGTGTCTTCTGTGAGTCCTTTAGTGCGGAATAATGTCCAGGAATTTGCGTTATGCTGAGATTTATCGGGTACACAGTCTCCTTCGCCTGGCTGACTATCCTGGCTGACCTGGGTATTCTATCCAGACCACCTTGCATAGATTCCCGAGCCCTCGTAATCGCTCTGTCCTCCAGATGTGACGCGAATGAAACTAGCCCTACTACCGTGAGGGCCTCGACCCACTCTCCGAGTACGGAGGCCCCAATAACTGCTAGAGAGGTGAGGACCTGGAATCCCAAAATTCCGTTCTGAATACTTGCAATGGCCTCCTGAAACATCTTGGCACCTGCTAGCATTACTCCGAAAAATCCCAGGAAGAGTGGTAACGAGCCGGGAAGTCCCATTGCATCTGAAGCGATAATAGAGAATATCACAGGTAGAGTCAATACAGCAGATATCAGCTTCCACTGATCGGTTCTGAGCTTCCTTTTTGTGGAGACCATGAATTGTATGTCTTCTCCTAAAATGGTTGAGATCATAGATTGGGCCACTTGCCTCAATTCTGAGTCCTGAATCCAGACATTTCTGATTTCAATGAGTCCATCCTCAAATCTAACGGACAATATCCCCGGAACATCCATGAGGGCGTCTCTGAGTCCATTCCTGTTGGTTCCCATCTTAGTCGCGGCCTCCCCGGGTGTGATCCCAATCACCTGCATCCAATCGAGCTTGGGACTATGACCAAGACTCTCTAGAACGGTATTCGTCTTTGATACCCTCCCTCTGGATATGTCAAGGGATATTCTCGCAGAACCCTCTGTGACTGATATGTTGCAATTTTGTATTCCAGGGAGCCTGCTGACTGCCTTGGTTGCCTTCATGGCACAATCAGCGCAGTCCATTCCTCGGATATTCCAATCGAACTCATGGATTCCATCGGGCACTAGTGAAGATGCTGGCCCAGTGTCCTCCATGACCCACCGTAAAGGAGGGGTCCCTTCAATATGATGAGAAGATATACGATGACATCTTCAGCGAAACCCACTCTCGAGTAACATGGTCGAGTTACCCGAGGATTGCGAATGGGACATGATTGTGCTAGACATAGATGGCACTATTCTCGATAGAGAGGGGATTATTCCAGAAATGATCCACCTGGTTAGAGAGTTAGAGAGAAGTGGCATGACAGTGTCTCTCGCCTCAGGCAGGACCCTTCCGAATATCACACCTATTCATCAGTCACTCGGGATTTCTGGATTCATAGTAGGGGAGAACGGTGGGATGGTTTGGGATTCTTCAAGGGGCCATGAGATAAGAGTCCTAGCTGATGGGTCTAGGCCAAGAGAGGCTGCCAGATGGCTGGGTACTCAGATTGAGGGCCTTAATCCAGAAGGGATAGAGTCCAACAGGTGGAGGGAGACGGAATGGTGTCTAATAGAAATCGAGGACTGGGAGGAGGTCAGGGACGCCATCGCTTCTTCAGAGTGGTCTGATATCTCCGTTATCCCCACTGGGTTCGCCGTCCATCTTACGATTCCGGGGCACGACAAAGCTTCAGGACTCCGTGTGGCATTCGATCAGCGGGGTATCGATCCCTCTCGGGTTATCGCTTGTGGAGATGCGCCAAATGATATCCCGATGTTCGATTTGGTGGGATTCAGCGTAAGCGTCAGTAGGAATTATGACGAGGTCGTTAGGGCGGCTGACTTAGTTACAGACGCCCATGGAAAAGAGGGGTCCTTAGAGCTCCTCAAGGCTCTTTGTGAAAGAGTTCGGTAGTTTGGGGTGGTGCAGGCGGCAGGATTCGAACCTGCGAAGCACTACGCAGAGGATCTTGAGCCCTCCCCCTTTGACCACTCGGGTACACCTGCGGTTCCGGGAGGATAGTCTCACTCTTGATACCCGCGCTTCACTTGGGTTACCGTTTGTGAGGAGAATTGTTCAAGAGTCTCCTTGCACGCACTACCTCCGGGTACCAAGGATGATGGACGACGGAAGCTTGCCTAGGCTCAGTCCCAGTCGTCTAATGGCGGTCGACAGGGCCCTCGATGAGCTGGCTAGGACACAGCGAAGATCTTCCATCCCGATAGAGCTCCCGATGCCAGGTTTCTGGAATGCAGTAGGACAATTAGTCCAACACCTCGAGGCTGAGTTAGCGGAAACGATAAGGTCCGAAGGAATGACTGCCAAGGCCCAATTGCAATCTAGGAAACTGGGAGTGGTGAGAACTGCTGTGAAGGATTTGACGAGGAACAGGCTCAATGCCTTCACACAGCACGCAGTACTTGTCAGACTCATTCAATCGACAGAGGATGGTAGCCTTTCCCCCGGTATGCGTCTTGATCCTATAGAATGGGAGAAGCATGACCCATCAGAGAGGGTTTTCCACACTGGAATTGGCCATCTGGTTGACAAATACAAACATGATGTCTCATGGGGCTCCCTGCTTAGTAACAATTGGGATACTCCTGCTCCTCCCCCTATATCCCCTGTTCACACTCCTCTTACTGAATTCGTTCCTGAAAAGGATGAGCGCGAGGGGATTGAAGATGTTGCATCCGAGGTTCAACAGGTGCCGGTCCAGCATTGGGAAGACCCTGAGTACGACGAGGAGGACAGGATAAGGGAAATAGATGACTTTCCCGAGATATCAGGGACTGTGAGTCCCCCCTCTGAGATTCAGAAGGAGGCTCCGAGGGAGCCCGATATGAGGAGGATTCTGATACTACAGGATCTTGATGACCCGATTATTACCGAAAATGGTGAAGAAATAACGCTCACTACTGGAGACATTGAGTTCTGTCCCTCGATTATTGCGGACACCTTGATTGCAGCTGGAATAGCTGAGGCTGCTGACATATGAGGTAGGCAATGACTTAGGTTCGCCGTCTTTCATGGTTGTATAGGAGAGTGTTGCAGGTGCCGGGACATATAACGAAAAAACAGATTGAGTCTATGAGAGCGGAATTCGATGACGACCCATCAGCCAGAGTGGCGCAGAACGCGGTGACCGGGAACAATGTGGCATCAGTGTCACTTCGAAGAGACCTTGTTCAGGAGGTGGACTTCACATTCAGCACCAAGCTGGACGACTGGAAAGCAACAAATCAGAGGAGCAGTGGAAGATGCTGGCTGTTCGCCACACTGAATCTTTTCAGGCCGGGCACTATGAAGAAGATGAATGTAAAAGAGTTTGAATTCAGTCAGGCGCACATTCACTTTTGGGACAAGTTTGAACGATCAAATCACTTTCTAGAGGCAATTATTGAAACCTCGGACAGGCCCGTTGATGACAGGACAATTCATTTTTTGCTATCTGACCCAATTGGGGATGGGGGCCAATGGAACATGGCAACGAACCTGATCAGGAAGCACGGACTGGTTCCCAAATCAGCTTACCCAGAGTCAAATAGTAGCAGTTCTACGAGATGGATGAATTCCGTCTTGAAAGATATACTTAGGACCACGGCTAGTGAGATCCGGGAAATTATCCAATCTGGGGGTAGTGAGGAGGATGCTAGGAGTCACAAGGAGTCGAGGATGAAGGACATCTGGAGGGTCCTCTGCATCCACCTGGGGACGCCTCCTGAGAGTTTTGATTGGCAATGGAGAGACAAGGACAAGGAGTTCCACCGAAGGGGGGAGATCACCCCTCAGGAGTTTGCTAAGGAATTTGTTGATATTGATTGGGAAGACTACGTATGCATAGTCAATGATCCTAGGAACGAGTATTACCAGACATACACAGTGGACTATCTTCAGAATGTTGCAGGAGGACCGCCCGTGGTTTACCTTAACGTACCGAGTGATGAGATGAAATCGATAACTCAGAAGATTATCGAGGATGGTCTGCCGGTATGGATGGGTTGCGATGTGGGAAAGCAAATGGACAGGAAAAGAGGCCTTTGGGATGCTAAACTGTTTGAGACGAGTGAACTCTACGGAGTCGATTACGGTATGACGAAGGCGGACCGGCTTAGGTACGGTCAGACTATGATGACTCATGCAATGCTCTTCACGGGAGTCGATGTTGTCGACGGGAAACCCAGACGATGGAGAGTTGAGAACTCATGGGGAGACGACTCGGGCGAGAAGGGTTTCTACACGATGAATGATAGTTGGTATGACGAACATATGTTCGAAATAGCCACTGCCAAGAAGTATCTGAATGAGAAGATGCTCGAGGGACTCAAGACCAAGCCGATAGTTCTCGACGCTTGGGACCCTATGGGGTCACTCGCGTAGTTATCCTAGGTTCCTGAGTGACAGCTCTATTGTCACAGAGTCGGGGATAGGGATTCTGAGGACCTTCCTGAGTGCCTTCTCGTCCCTTGAGGTGTTGGTTACTAGCTCCAGCAATCTCTTGTGGACTCTCATCTCCCAGTGGTCCCACGTCTCAGCGCCTTCTCCATCCGGACTTTTTCTGCACGGAACTACGATTCTCCTCGTTGGAAGAGGTATCGGTCCTCTCAATTTGACCCCGGTCTCATCTGAAATCGTCTTTATCTGGTCACAGACCTGATTTACATCGGTGTGGTTCTCTCCCGTCAATCTGATAGTGGTGACGACGGGCATTGATCATCACCTGTGTCTAAGCCTTCTTCTCGATAGCGATACACATTCCGGCGGCCACGGTCTTACCCATGTCACGGATAGCGAATCTGCAAAGCTCTGGGAAGTTGTCCTTGACTTCGATAGCCATCGGTTTGGTTGGCTGGAACCTGACGGTTGCGGCATCTCCGGACTTTAGGAACGCTGGTGTCTCTCCGGTCTTTAGGTTCTTGATTAGCTCTACGAACCTGACTGCGACCTGTGCGGTGTGAGCATGGAATACTGGGGTGTATCCTACTCCGATAGCCTTCGGGATCTCCATCATCTGGATGTTGCCGACGAATGTCTCGTCGTGCCTGACGAAAACTGGCTCGCTCTCTCCATATCCAGCAACGTCTCCTCTTCGGATGTCAGTTGCTGCCAGACCGCGTACGTTGAACCCGACGTTGTCACCAGGTTCAGCCTTGTCTACCATAGTGTGGTGCATCTCGATGCTCTTGACCTCCGCAGACTTCTGGCTTGGGTTGAAGATAACCGTCTTGCCCGTGTTCAGGACACCGGTCTCAATCTTACCGACTGGGACGGTTCCGATACCGCTAATCTTGTAGACGTCTTGAATCGGTAGGCGAAGAGGCCTGTCTGTTGGCTTTGGTGGCATCTCGATGGCGTCGATAGCCTCGAACAGGGTTGGGCCGCTGTACCATGATGTGTTCTCGCTCTTGTTGAAGACGTTGTCCCCGTGGAACGCGCTGCATGGTACGAAGGTGATCTCGTCCGGCTTGTAGCCAGCGCCCTTCAATAGCGTGCTAACTTCTGCAACAGTCTCGTTGTACTTGTCCTGTGACCAGTCTACACCGCTGATGTCCATTTTGTTGACATTGACGATAAGCTGGCTTACTCCTAGAACTCTAGCTAGGAAAGCGTGCTCCCTAGTCTGAGCGTTTACCCCGTCGTTTGCTGCGACGTTGAGAACAGCGGCGTCTGCCTGGCTAGTGCCTGTTATCATGTTCTTGACGAAATCACGGTGTCCGGGAGCATCAATGATTGTGAAGTAATAGTTAGGTGTGTAGAACTCCTTGTGTGCGACGTCGATGGTTATTCCACGTGCTCGCTCTTCTTTCAAGCCGTCCATGACATATGCTAGACCAAAACCGGCCTTTCCAGCCTCTGCTGCTAGCTTCTCGTTCTTCTCAATTACGTGCGCCTCTATGTGACCGCTGTCCAGAAGCAAACGACCGACGGTCGTTGACTTTCCGTGATCTACGTGTCCTACGAACACGATATTCAGATGCGGCTTACTCTTGTCTTCCCACTGTGAACCCATATTATACACCTCTAAGTGTGGCCCGCCGACCGAAGGGGCGTATATGAATCGTTCCCCATGGGTGATTTGCTTTTCTGGTTCGATAAACGTGTTTCAAACTGCCGGAAACGACTATCTGTACTGCAGTTCTACGATGAAGTAGTTCACTTTGGTCGTGTGCGTCTCGTCGTTGACCAGATCTGCAGTCCAGTCACCAGGTATGAATCCCCTAACAGTTGATGCTCCGATAACTAGCCATACGCAATAGTCGTCACTCCCGCAGTCTCCCGCGTTCCTGTTATCGTTAGACAAACCGGTTGAGTTCGCAATTTCATCGTCCGTGCCGTTGTACAGGTATATGTCCAGCTTGTTTTCGGTGGTGGTGACCGGCCCCCCTCCTATACCCCCACCTGCTTGGTCATCATCCTGCTGAGGATAGTCAACCTTGGTTCTGAGATACCTGATTCTATCTTTCGTGTCCTCGTCGTAGGTAACGGGGAATTCCCAAGTCATGATTATTGTGTCCTGAATCCTTCTGTCCATTTCGAAGTCGCTCCACTTCCCCTGGTAATTGACGTAAACCGTGGAGTCATCATGGTGTGTGAGTCCGTTATTGTCGGTTACAGTGAGCCTGATGTCCCATGCTCCCGCGGGCCTATCCTGCCAATCAACTGTCTCCCCGGTCGCGTCGATGTCGTTATTCTCTACGCCATCTCCGTCTGAATCCGTGTTCCTGTCTAGGTCCCACTCGTAACTAACGATATACTCCTCAGCATAGCAATCCGGCTCATCTGGATCGCATCCTGCCCATGAGGAGGAGCCATCCAAAGAAACTGTGACCGAAACCGAGACTTGCCTGTCGTCTATTTCATTCTCCTCGCAGACCCATACCATCACGAAATCTCCGTTAGGAGGACTGTCTCCATCGCAGTTTTCATCCTTGTCTGCCGCTATCTCGGCATGGGGCTCTCGAGCAGATGAGTCGATTACCGAAATGAGCTTGCTCGTGGTTACCTCGTGAGTCCCATCACTTACAGCGAGCTTTGCGGAATACTCCCCTGGCTGGGCATAGGAGTGACTAGTCGTTAGTCCGTCGCCGGTGTTTCCATCTCCGAATGTCCAAGTGAAAGTCATGGGGTCAGCGTCAGGGTCCGAAGACCCGACTGCGCTGAAGGTTACACTGTCTCCGGCCTTGATTGAGCCGGATGGGTCAACTGTCATATTCGCAGTGGGTGGGCTATTGCTTCCAAGAACATCCATACAGCCGGCCAGTGCAGTGAAAATCATCAGCATGACCATCAACAGGCCCGCAGATTTGCCCCCTCTCATGGGGTAGAGCTGGGAGGTCGTATGAAATCAACCCTACGATAAGATGTTAGAAGTCTAACAGGCTCTTTTGGCCTTTAGGCCTAGCTCCATCCAGGAGCTCCTTCTCTCCCTGTCCAAAGGCCTCTGTAACACGTCCCAGAGACTTGGCCAGACGTTTAGCGTAGTAGTCTGTGTCGTATTCAGGTGGCTTGCCTCCAATTTCGTCTACAAGCCACGCCTTGACACCGAGCTTCTTGTCACCACCTTCGGGCTTTGTTATTACATATCCCACCTTCATTCCGGGCGTGAACTGGAGTCCTGCTTCGATTCTTTGCTTTGCGGCCCTCACGTAGGGTAGTCCATCTGGGTTAGCATAGACGGATTTGAAATCCCATTCGTTCTTCTTTGAATTCCACTTACCCTTACAAGACCGGCTGATGACCAGTCTCGATGGGTCAACTTTTCCGCTTCGCACTTCATCAATTGCCATCTTTGTCATGTTTACCGCACCCTCGGTATCTCCGTCCAGAAGCATCTCGAACATCTCGGTCATGGTTTCCGACAGTAGATCGAAAGAATCGGTCCTTCTTACCTCGTATCCCCTAATCAGCATCTCCTCCCTTGGCCAAACCACCCTTCCGACATACCTCTTTTTAGCGCCGTGACTGAAAAATGCGGAAAGCGCGGTTTCGAATTCTAATTCAGCACCCTCTTTGGTGAATCTACTAGCCAGCTCCTCTCCGAACTCCAAGGTCTCGTCTCTGGCTTTGTTCCATTGATCTGCCACCTTGGGGTCTTCTGACCTATTTGTTGGTGCTCCAACGCCCACTGGTGATTTTACGAAAATCGAGTCTGTATCTGAGTATATCACGTCATTCCCGCTTTCCTCGACTTGGGATATTATTGCCTTGATGTTGTGCCTGGCCCATTCTGTTATGCTAGCTCCCAAATCAGGGTGCGTAAATCTGTAGAAACTAGATGCGAACACCCCATAGAATGAGTTCATGAGTATCTTAACTGCATATTGTAGCTGGTCCAGTAAGAATGCCTCGACTGAATCGTTGCTTTCCTGCGCCTTCTCCATGTCCCTCTTGTAGATGTCCCTCTTCTCCATCAAATCTTCCAAAAGCCTTGGGACTAACCCATTCATTTCTTCCTTTGACCTGTACCTAGTCCCAGTTGTAGGGGAGACGCTATGTGATTGGTCTTCTTCTCCATCGGTCACAAGGGTGGTGGAGCAAATATTGTTGGTTATCATTATCGATGGATACATCGACTTGAAATCAAGCACGACTACCCATGGCTCCATACCAGGCTCAACTTCGTGCACATAACCCCCTGCAATCTGATCCCTCTTCCGCGGTCCTGCATTTGTCATCGGTACGGCTATCGACTCTTTGTCTGCAAGCCTCATTACTAGTGAGTCTATCCACTGGCTAGTTGTGCCATTTGCCGCGGTTTCAACCGCAGTAAGGGATACCGAAGCGAGGGCTTCCTTCCTTGCTACGGCCTTGAGATGCCCCAGTATGTCCAGAGGGAGATGAGTGTCTCTGACACAGTACTCCATTACCACATCCGGTCTTGTGGCCCACTCCTCATCCATCTTACTTGCGTCAACATCGAGCTTCCTCATGCCCTCGTCCTCCGGCCAGATTAGCTGTGAGACGTACCTCAATGACTCTCTTTGTGGCCTCAGTGTCTGTCGAGCTTGCCACCATGCGTCCATGGGGATTCTGCCGGGGATTCTCCAGACCCGGTTTTGTTGCCTAGTTGGGAAAACCCGCTTAGCCTCCCCCTCTTTCATAGGGACCCTCCCCCATCCAAACAGGGGTGCTCTGCTGTACTTCGGCCTTGGAGAGATAACTTCCGCCCTCTCCTCCATTCTCGGCAAATCAAAATTATCAATGTTGTAGCCGGTGATAAAATCTGGATCTTGTTCTCTTACAAGGGTGGTTAATCCCTCCATAATTTCCTTCTCCTCTCCCCTAAACTGATGCTCTGAACGCTCTCCAGCACGGTCAATAACCGCAGCGGCGCAAAGTATTCGATTGGTGGCTATACTTGTCTCCAAATCGAAGGAAAAAGTAACGAATGGGGCAGGGAAGGGGTCGGTCCTGGATAATCGTTCCAAGCTACAGGAAACTATCATGTCCACTGGATATATGCCAGAGCCCCCTTCTTTTACGACGGTTTCTTCTGCTGAAACGATATTCGTATTGTGGCTGGTTTTCACTGCATCTGGGGCTCTCTCGCCCGCCCAGAGTACCTGACCTCTCGCATTTATGTGAGGCCCGAGATCGAGGTCAAGCATGAGGCGATTCTGAAAAGGGATGTCCGCACTTGTAACCTCCCAATCCTCCAGTTTCTTTCTCAGCCTTCTGACGGAATAGGGCTGATCAGCGTAGACTCTCCAATGCCTCTTCTCACCATGCCTAGTCCATTTCATGACTGGTTCTGAGACCTCTACTACCTCGTTGAGCTCCCGCACAGACTGAAGGTCTGGGGAATGCTCCGGGTTCGGTACTCCTCGTATTGCGATATCGAAGTACGGACGGAGCCCATGGACGAGAAGCAGGACGGATTGGCCTTCCTCGGCTCTGCACCATAGCTCTACGACGGTTCTTGGCGAAGGCGCATCTATGGATTGATATGAACCAGAGACAATGCACATCCTTCCCTCCCACTCCATCCGCATGCCTCGATACTAGGGAATAACACACAGTCTTCAAAGTATGTACTAGAGTTGGACCATATCAGACTTGAGAGAGCCTACTTGCGCAATCGTTGAAAGCCGACTTGCCTCCGTAGGTCCGGAGAGTTGCCGATGTCAGACGAAAGTGCGCCGGCAATCGATTGGGATTCTTTGACGTTCAGCTTCACAGAGACAGACAGGATGTATCTATCGAGGTGTGAACTAGGCGGAGAGTGGGCGTTTGGTTCAATGAGGGACTACGAGGATCTGGTTATATCCCCTGCCGCGGGAGTATTGAATTATGGACAGGGTCTATTTGAGGGAATGAAGGCCCAGAGGGCTTCGGATGGGAGCATAGTTCTCTTCAGGCCAGATAGGAATGCCAAGAGGGCCCAAGAAGGGGCAAGGAGGCTTGGCATGCCCCCTGTGCCAGAGGAGATATTCCTAGATGCAGTTATCAAGACCGTAAGGGAGAATTCGAGATGGGTTCCGCCGATGGGCAAGGGTGCCCTTTACATCAGGCCTCTCCTAATGGGAAGTGGTCCCATCCTGGGTGTTGCTCCGGCTCCAGAATACACGTTCTTGGTATTCGCTTCACCTGTTGGACCGTACTTCAAGGGAGGCATAACTCCTACCTCGCTCAGAGTTTCGGAGAGGTTCCATAGAGCGGCTCCAGGGGGGTCTGGTGGAGTCAAAGCAATCGGCAATTACGCTCCTGGAATGATACCCTCAAAGATGGCAAAGAAAGAAGGGTACTCCGAAATTATTTACTTGGACGCGGTTAATCACAGGTACATCGAGGAGGTGGGGGCCGCCAACTTCTTCTGCGTGAAGGATGGAGTGATCTCAACGCCTGAGTTAACTGGGACAATCTTACCCGGGGTGACTCGAGCATCCATAATTGAGCTTGCCGAAGCTAGGGGTTACGAGGTCAGGGAAGAAAAGGTGGATGTGGAGTATGCAATGGATGCTGATGAGTGCTTCTGCGTAGGAACGGCGGCGGTGGTGTCCTCGATAGGTAAGATTCAGTACGGGGAGAAAGTGACAGAGTATTACGACGGAAGGGTTGGGCCAGTGACTAAGGAGCTGTACGATAATCTGACAGCAATACAACAGAAGCGCTCACCGGACGAATTTGGTTGGATTGTCGAGGTCGAATGAGAAATCCCAACAGA
>CETE01154033.1_pt1 | contig 14456 bp, 13 predicted proteins | sample 531241 | NCBI WGS metagenome assembly CETE01 (sample SAMEA2622336, study PRJEB7988) | marine metagenome | biome: marine biome (ENVO:00000447); feature: deep chlorophyll maximum layer (ENVO:xxxxxxxx); material: "saline water (ENVO:00002010), including plankton (ENVO:xxxxxxxx)" | depth 30 m
TGAGGTTCACACAGATGTTGGAATGAAATGTATAGGCTGCAGGGTTAATGGTCTAAATGCGCCTTTGTATGCTGAGCTTGATAATGGTGATGAAATAGAAATTATTACTGATGATAAGTCCTTACCGCCGATGGCATGGGAAAAAATAGCACTCACTGGGAAAGCAAAAATAGCTATCCGACGAATTAATAAGGAAAAAATAAAAAACCAATATTCAGAATTAGGAAAACAAATTCTTGATAAGTTGTTAAAGTCTTCGACGGATGCTAAGAAAATACCAAATATGAAGGATTTTTGTAAAAAATTTGGTCTTAAGTCTGCAGCCGATCTATACAGCAAGATTGGTAGAGGTGAGATTACACCGGAGTCTATTCGTAAAGCTTTTTTAAAAATGAAGATAATTAAGGCAAATGAAGATCCAAATTCTGCGTTTGATCCGACCATTAATGCAGTCAGTATACCTGTCCGTGGTTTTGATAAAAATATACCATTTAAATTTGCAGATAACAGTCGGGTGGTACCTGGCGATAAGATTTTTGGTGTTATAGATGGCGAAGAGGGCATAACTATCTATTCGAAACAATCAAAAAATCTTGTTAAATATTCAGAAAATGCAGCGTCTTTTATTGATCTTACATGGGATATTGAGAATAATTTAACAGAGAGATATATAGCAAGAGTGATGATTGATTGCAAAAATGAAGTCGGCGCATTAGCAAAAATCACACGGGCTATAGGCCTATCTAATGCAAATATTGAAAATTTGAAGCTGGTTTCAAGATCCAGAGATTTTTATAAACTTGATATTGATATTGGTGTATTTCATCTATCACATCTGAATTTGGTTATAAGTTCAATTAGGAAGATTGCTGTGGTACATCGAGTTGTTAGAATTATGGAATAAACACTTATAATGAGTCAGGACCAAATATTTAAAAAATTTAAAGAAGCGGGAGCCCTATTGGAGGGCCATTTCGTTTTAAGTTCAGGGCTACACTCAGCAAAGTATATTCAATGTGCCAGAGTAATGATGTTTCCAAAAATCTCCCAATTTCTTTGCAAAGAACTCGCAAAAAAAATATCAGAGACATTTGGGTCTATTGATCTGATTGTATCGCCAGCAATGGGCGGGGTAATTGTAGGTTATGAAGTTGCAAAACAATTGGGTGTTCCAGCCATTTTCTTTGAGAGAGTTGAAGGGCAATTTCAGTTACGTCGAGGATTTGAAATTAAAAAGCAGACAAAATGTATTATGGTTGAAGATATAGTAACTACTGGGTTATCCTCTCGGGAGTGTATATCAGCAATAACCGAACATCATGGCAATGTGATAGGTGCAGCATGTTTGATAGATAGATCATCTGGTGCTGCAAATGTTGGAGTTGAACTTGTTTCACTTGCTGAGATGACAATCGAAACCTATGATGAGTCAAATATACCGTCATGGCTCAATGATATCCCAATCTCAAAACCTGGCAGTAGAAATTTAAAATGATAGAAAAAGATAATTATCTCAGGCTTGGGGTAAACATAGATCATGTGGCAACAATTCGTAATGCAAGAGGTGGATTTCACCCTGATCCGCTGAGAGCTGCAAATATTGCTTATCAAGCTGGAGCTGATGGAATTACAGCTCACTTAAGAGAAGATAGAAGACACATAAGTGACCAAGATATTGAAAGATTGATTAAAGAGATTGATTTACCTCTAAACCTAGAAATGGCTGCAACAAAAGAGATGCTGGATATTGCAATTAAGCACAAGCCAAATGCATGCTGTATTGTTCCTGAAAAAAGGCAAGAAGTTACAACTGAGGGTGGATTAAATTTGAGCGCAAACATAAACAAATTAAGCGATTGCATTAATAAACTTAGAGGCAATGCAATTCGAGTTTCACTATTTATTGATCCTCAAAAGAAAGATATTGAGATAGCGAAAGAATTGGGCGCAGACATAGTTGAAATTCACACAGGAAGTTTTGCAAATAATTTTAATAAGAACGGAGAAATTCATAATGATGAATTTGATCATTTAAATAATATCTCCATTTTTGCGCATGAAATTGGACTTGAGGTCCATGCAGGCCACGGTCTGGCATTTGAAACAGCTAGGGCTATCTCAAGAATTAATGTACTGAAAGAATTGAATATTGGACATTTTATTATAGGCGAAGCTGTATTTGAAGGCTTAGATTGTGTGATAAAAAAATTCAGGGCTATACTAAACAGTGAGAGGTCTTAATTTTGGATGATAATTGGAATAGGGACAGACATCATTGATATTACAAGGATCGAGATGGTAATTAATAGATTTGGCGATCGTTTTAAAAATAGAGTATATACAAAAAAAGAAATCCTTAAATGTGAAGCGCGAAAATTAAGCGCAAATTCTTATGCCAAGAGATATGCTGCAAAAGAGGCATGCTCAAAAGCTCTTGGTACAGGGTTTAGAAAGGGCGTATATTGGAGGGATATTGAAGTTATAAATAACAAATCTGGAAAGCCAGAATTATTTCTTCATAATGGCGCAAGATCCGTGTTTGAAAAATTATTACCACAAAATACCTCTGGCCAAATTGATTTAAGCATTACAGATGAGTATCCATATGCGCAGGCGACCGTCATAATAACATCATTAGATTGAGCTTATGAAATCAAAGAATAAAAATAATATATTGGATAATATCAAGACGCTAATTTATGCAATTCTGATTGCTTTTTTTATTAGAACTTTCATTATCCAGCCATTCACAATACCTTCTGGATCAATGTTACCAAATCTTCTTGTTGGTGATTTTTTATTTGTTTCAAAATATTCCTATGGCTACTCACGATACTCACTGCCATTTTCCCCAAACATCATTGAAGGCCGGATACTTAAAAAGCAACCAAAAAGGGGGGATGTGGTTGTTTTTAGGCTTCCGAAAGACCCATCAATAGACTACATAAAGCGCATTATAGGTCTTCCAGGAGATGAAATTATCATTGTCAACGGCACTATATATATTAATGATGGCGTTATTGAGCAGTCCCAAAGCAAAAACAAAGGCAAATATTTTTCCAGCTATCCAAAAAGTAGTCTGCTAACCGAAAAAATTCAACAAAAGTCTTATAATATATTGAATTTGGAGGATAACGGTATTGGTGATAATACAGGTGTATACATTGTTCCAAAGGACCACTATTTTTTTATGGGTGATAATAGAGATAACTCACTTGACTCGCGTTTCTTGGACCAAGTTGGATATGTACCCTATGAGAATCTGATCGGCAGAGCCGAATTTTTATTTTTCTCTTCAGATAAGTCGATCCCCCTTTGGAAGTTTTGGCAATGGCATAAAAAATTCCGAGCGGATAGAATTTTTAAAAAGATTAAATAGTCATGCAAGATATAAAAAAAATTTACGATAGTATATCTTATGAATTTAATGATGAGAAAATTCTTTTTGATGCAGTTACGCATACAACAAAAGCCAAAAGAAAGAATTTAAATTTTCAGAGGCTAGAATTTCTGGGAGATAGAATCCTTGGGCTAATTATTGCAGATATTTTATATAAAAAATTTCCAAATGAACCCGAAGGTGACCTCACACGAAGAATGCATCATCTGGTAAATGAGGATACTCTTGCCAAGATAGCACGAGATATAGCACTGAATGAGTATATAAGGTTGAGTAATAATGAAGAAAAAACGGGCGGAAGGGATAAAAGTGCAATCTTATCTGATGCGTTGGAGGCACTTATTGCTGCGATATTTCTGGATAGCGATTACCAATGTGCATATAATTTTATTTCAATGCATTGGGCAAATTATTTGAACTATAATGAGCCACCGCCGATCGACCCGAAGACAGAATTACAAGAATGGTGCCATTCGAGAGGTATTGGATTACCAGTATATGTCGAGGTTGAGAAGCGTGGGCCTGATCACAGTCCGGAATTTACGGTCAATGTCATTTTGAATAATGAATTCGAGGTAAAAGCCGTGGGAAATACGAAAAAGCAGGCAGAACGTAATGCTGCGGTAAAAGCTCTTGGTAGTGAATATGTTAAATCTTAAAGGCAACCAAAAATGCGGGTACATAACAATAGTAGGGCCAACGAATGCTGGAAAATCAACATTATTAAATTCAATACTTGGTAGAAAATTATCAATCGTATCTCATAAGGTTCAGACGACAAGAACACGAATTCAGGCGATATTAACAAAGGAAACATCTCAGCTGATATTGATAGACACTCCTGGTCTTTTCAATCCAAAAAGATTTAAGGATAGGTCCTTCATAAAAGAGGCAATCACAAGCTTGGAACGCTCAGATGTCATTGTTTATATGGTAGAGGCCCAAAAAGGGTTTGATAAGGATGTATACAAGAGCCTTGGCAAGATGACTACAAATCAAGAAATCGTAATCATTATCAATAAGATTGACCTTGTCAGAAAACCAGATTTATTAAAATTAATGGATGACATAAAAGGCAGCATAAATCAAAATGACATCTACCTCTTGTCGGCATTGAAAAATGATGGGGTTAGAGAGTTCTTGGACGTTCTGATTTCTAAAATTCCGAAAAGAGAATGGGAGTTTCCCGCAAATCAGTCCACAAACATCTCTGATAAATTTATTGCTGAAGAATTTACGCGGGAGAGAATATTGTATCATGTGCACAAAGAGATACCATATTCAGTTATAATAGAAACCGAAAAATGGGATGAGAAAAAGAAGAACGAGGTTCAAATACACCAAAACATTTACGTAAATAATAGCAATCATAAGAAAATAATTCTTGGTAAGAATGGGGATAAAATAAAACAAATATCAATGCAGGCAAGGCAAGAAATCGAAAGGCACCTCGGCAAAAAAATACACCTTTTTTTGTTCATAAAACAAAAAAAGAAAAATACAGCTATAGAACTCATAGAATAAGGTTGCGTATATGAGTGGCAAATATTTAGGAAGCTATTGTGAATTTTGAGGACATAGGTATCGTTATATCCGTGCGAAAACACGGTGAAAGTTCTGGTATACTTGAACTTATAACAAAGAGTCATGGACGCCACCTCGGACTCGTCAGAGGGTATCAGTCAAAGAGTAATAAATCAATTTTACAGCCCGGTAGTACAATTAATTTCAACTGGAGGTCACGACTTTCTGAGCATCTTGGTGTTTTCTCATTCGAATTACATACCTCACGCTCATTAGACCTAATGAAAAATAAATTTGCAATCCTGGTTCTTCAAAACTTGATTTCGCATTTAAGATTACTGCCGGAAAGAGAAAATGTCACAGAAATTTATAGCCAAACTGAAGCAGTACTTGATCAGTCCCACGAAAATTTTGAGCAAGTTAAAAGCTTTATTTTATGGGAATTAATGTATTTGAGGGAAATTGGTTATGGTATTGATATATCAGAATGCGCAGTAACAAAGTCTAAGGATAATTTAAAATATGTCTCCCCAAAATCTGGTAAGGCTGTAACACAAGAAATTGGCTTGCCCTATAAAGATAAACTATTAGAGATTCCAGAATTTATAAGTGATGCAAAATATACGGACCGTGATGATCTATTAAAAGGGCTCTTATTAACAGAATATTTTTTGAAAAGGGATGTATATAAGCCATTACAATTAAAAGTAACAAGTTTTCGTGCTAGTCTTTACAAACTTATAAATAGTTTTGAGACATAGATTGTGACTGATAATATTGAAGAGATTAATATAAAATCTGACTTTATTGACCTTCTGAAAGAAAAATACTTATCCTACGCTCTATCGACAATCACCGATAGGGCTCTTCCTGACGTAAGGGATGGACTTAAACCAGTCCATAGAAGACTTTTATTTGCAATGTCTGAACTTAAGCTCGGTTCTGAGGAGTCATTTAAAAAATGCGCCAGGGTTGTTGGTGACGTAATAGGTAAGTATCACCCGCATGGAGAGCAAGCTGTTTATGACTCTCTTGTTAAACTTGCACAAGATTTTTCTCATAGATATCCGCTGATACAAGGTCAGGGCAATTTTGGAAACATTGATGGTGACAATGCTGCTGCGATGAGATACACGGAGTCCAGATTAACAAGAGTTTCCGAATTAATTATGGATAAGATTAATGACGGCACCACAAAATTCATTAGGAATTATGATGAAACCGAGTATGAGCCAACCGTCTTTCCATCCTCCTTTCCAAATTTACTTGCAAACGGCTCGAGCGGGATTGCTGTAGGAATGGCTACAAATATACCGCCACACAATATAATCGAGATACTTGAAATGGCTGAATTACTCATTGAGAACGAGGACATTGATGGCGATGCTTTAATGAAGAATTTCAATGGCCCAGATCTGCCAACTGGTGGTGTGATTGTTTCAACTAAGGAGGAAATCCACGAGATCTATCAAAAAGGCAGGGGCTCGCTAAAGATCAGATGCAAATGGGAAGAAGTGAAAATTAACAACAGCTATGTGATAAAAATCACAGAAATTCCGTTTGGGATTCAAAAATCAAAGCTTATTGAGAAACTAGCTGATTGCATTCTGTCAAAAACAATAAAAAATATTGCTGATGTGAGAGATGAGTCTGATGAAAATGTATGTATTATAATCAAACCAAAAAACGCAAGTGTTCCAGCCCTTCAGATTATGGGTAACCTATATAAATTTACAGATCTTGAAGTAAATTTATCAATAAATATGAATGTTCTGCAAGGTGGAGAAGGAAAAATACCAAGAGTCTTAAGCTTGAGAGAAATTATTATACAATGGCTTGATCATCGACACCAAATTCTGATCAAAAGTAATGAGTTTTACTTGGAAAGGGCCGAGAAAAAGATACACAACCTCGAGGGCTACCTAATTGTTTACATGAATATCGACCAGGTAATTTCAATAATTAGGAATAGCGACACACCAAAAGCTGACTTAATTTCAGAATTTGATATATCAGAAACCCAAGCGGAGTCTATTTTGGAAATGAAACTGAGATCTCTCAGAAAACTCGAGGAAATATCGTTGAAAAATGACTTAAAAAAATTCAAGAAGCAAAGAAAAGAGATAAAAGAAATTCTTATTTCTCCTTCCATTCAAAAATTAAGAATGCTTGAGGAGATTAATGTACTCAAGAATTTATTTACTGAAGACAAAAATTTATCAAGTATGTCGAGGCGGCTAACCCTAATTCAGGCTCCATCAGATATTGAGTTGGAAAACTGTGATGAAGAGTTCTCCGTAACGGTCTTCCTTACTGAAAAAGGTTGGATAAGAACTGTTGAGGGTCACAATGTAGATGAGAATGCCATCAAGTTAAAGGATCAAGATAAGCTACTGTGCACTTCAAAAATTACTACGGAAAAAAAGCTACTGATATTCACAAACATCGGAAAAGTATATTCCATTCATGCAAATAAATTAAAAATAAACAATAATGATTTTGAGCCAATTAAGAAGTATTTGAATTTGACTCAGGACGAATACATATTGCATGTTAACGAATATTCATTAGATGGTCCCGATCTAATTTTGATATCAAAAGAAGGTAAAGGAATAATATCAAAACAAAAAGAAATGCTTACATCAACACGTAATGGTAGATTAGTCATGAATCTTGCGCGAGGTATTTCCGTTTGCGCCGTCAGACAAGTTTCAGGTAGCCATATTGCTGTGATAAGTGATTCAGGAAATCTACTCGTTTTCAGTCATAAGGATATAAAAAGATTAAGCCGTGGGTCTGGTATAATTTTTCAAAACCTTAAAAATGGTACCATTATTGACATCACCTCAGCCAATCCGAATGAAGTAATCAATCTAGTGAATAAAAACACTAGCAGATCTATTATAAAAATAGATGCAAGTGATTATTTAGGTGAGAGGGGGAGAATTGGAAAAAGCTTAAAACTCAGAAATAGTTCAAACATTCCACTTCTAAGGTTTTTTAAATAAAATATAACTTCAAATTACTCTTTAGCGATGTGTAAAGTCTGAGTTGGGTATGCAAAATCAATTTTTTCATCTTCAAATTTTTTGAAAATTGCATAATTAATATTTTGTATGATGTTCATATATTCTATGTAGTCATTACCAGGGACGGATACATAAAAAACAACTTCAAATAGAAGTGACGAGTCCCCAAGGCTTTTGAAGTTTGCTCGCTCAAAGCGTGCATTCTCCGTTTTCTTTATTATTTCTTCAATAAAATTTGGAATTTTTGTAAGTGATTTATATGGTGTTTGATAAACCACACCTATATTGATTAGCGCTCTTCTCTCTTTCATTCTTCTGTAATTTCGGACTCTACTTGCCAGCAAGTCAGCATTTGAACAAACCAGCTCTTCACCAGACAGCGCCCTTATTCTGGTAGTTTTTATCCCAATCTGTTCTACGGTACCTGACATTTCACCCACTACTATGTAATCATCTATCTCAAAGGGTTTATCTAATACTATAGCAAGGGATGCAAATAAATCACCGAGTATATTTTGAGCAGCCAGTGCTATTGCTATGCCACCAATACCTAATCCTGCAACTAGTGCAGTTATGTCAATACCAATATTTTCAATGCATAATAATAGAGCAATTGACCAAATCGCTGATCTCGTAAAAAATTTAATGAGTGAAACTGCATTTTTTACGGCGCTTTTCTTTGATGATGTCTTTAATTTATTACTTTTTGCGATTAAATGAACCAAGATGCCATCTACAATATATGCAAATTGTATGAAAAATATTATGTATAGAAGTGTGTTAACTGCGCTTGCAAATGAATAGTTTTGAAATAAAGTTTTTGTAATAAATAAGAATAAAATCAATAAAACTGCAATATTGTGCAGCCTGTCCAGTGTTATGTTTAAGACAGCCAAAAAATTATTTTTATCTTTTATGTAATTAATTGTTCTATTTTTTGTCCAGATGAAGAATAAATAAAGAATAATTGACAAGATCAAAGAAAATCCACCGAGCATCAAAACTTCAACATAATTACTTGTAAGGTTACTCAAGTTCATTTGGTCATCCTGAAATTTTCTTTGCAACATCGAGCGCTGCATATGTCAATATACCATCAGCGCCAGCCCTTTTAAAGCACAATAAGGTTTCCATTATTATATTATCATATTCTATCCAGCCATTCATTGAGGCTGCCATGAGAGATGCATATTCACCGGATACCTGATATGCAAAAGTTGGAACTTTTAAGTGCTCTTTTATTTTGTAGATGACATCCAGATATGGTAAGCCTGGCTTAACCATAACCATATCAGCGCCTTCACTTATATCGAGTTCTGCTTCCCTGAACGCCTCATTACTATTTGCAATATCCATTTGATACGTCTTTTTATCACCAGTCAAATTCTTATTAGATTTAATTGCATCTCTGAATGGTCCATAGTAATTTGATGCGTATTTTGCCGCATAAGACATAATTATTTTATTCTGATAATTATGACTCTCCAAGGCTTCTCTGATTTTTAAAACTCTGCCGTCCATCATATCTGATGGTGCAATAATGTCTGTACCAGACTCACATTGATTAATCGCTTGTTTTATTAAGATTTCTATTGTTTCATCATTCGCTACCACGTTATTTTTTATTACACCATCATGGCCATGCGAAGTATATGGATCTAATGCCACATCTGTCATTACTCCTATATTTGATACTTTATTTTTTATTTCTGATACTGCCCTGCAAACAAGGTTATCTGCTTTGTATGACTCCTCAGCGTGATCTGTTTTTAGGTTACTATCTATAACTGGAAAAATAGCAATTAGAGGTAAACCGATATCCTCGGACTCTTTTGCGACCTCAATTATGCGGTCGATAGTGTATCTATTGACCCCAGGAAGCGAATTTATTGGCTCAATCTTATTATTACCTTCCATCACAAATACTGGTAGAATGAGATCGCTGGTTGTTAAATTATTCTCACAAACTAATCTTCTTGACCAGTCTGATTGTCTATTTCTCCTCATTCTATTTAATGGATAACCTTGCATACTATTTTTAATCATTTTAAGAATTTAACGTGATGTTTATGAATCATATATATTATAAAACAATATAAAATATAAGCATTTCAAAATATAGTAAAATTTAAATAATGAGAAAACCACAAAATCAACCAAGGCAATTAATTAGAAGTTTTTTTTATTTTTTGTCAGCCTGCCTTTATTTAAATTCTACCAATCTTTATGCAAATATTTATGATCAAATTGATAATTTAGATAGAAGTGATCTTTTTTATGTTGAAGATCTAATTTTTGATCCTTCACCGAGTAGCAATGCTCATATTGGAGACCAATTCATATTACCCGTAACCTCTGATGAAACCATACTAACGTATGAATCTTATCTCGAATTCAATGATATAATAGAGAGATACCAAAAAATACTCAAATCAGGTGGTTGGCAGGAAATTAAAATTGATGGAGAATTAAGTATCGGTGATGTGTCACCAGACATCATTATATTACGAAACAGATTAAAGATGACGAATGATATAGTTGAAGATAGAGGCATAGCCGATATTTTTGATATTTTTGTTGAGGAGGGTCTAAAAAAATTTCAATTTAGGCATGGCATTACCCCTACTGGGATATTAGATGAAATAACCAAAGATGCACTAAATGTTCCAGTTGAAGATAAATTGAAAATTTTAGGCGCCAACAAAACTAGGCTATTGAATTATATGTCTGGTTTGGGATCTAAGCATATTTTCGTAAACATACCAGGTAATTATCTGCTCGCCGTAAATGAAAATAAAATTGAGTTTCAAACAAAAGTAGTTGTAGGCAGAGATGAGAGGCAGACGCCAATTATATCAAGTAATATATATGAAATAAATTTTTTTCCATTTTGGCATATACCCGAGAGCATTGTTAAGAAGGACATAGCCAAGTCGATGCAAGTTGATAGTGAATATTTGAAAAAAAATAATATTTTAATTTATCAAGACTACTATTATGAGGATACAATCAATCCCGATTATATTGATTGGTATTCAGAGGAGCCGACACTTTTTAAGTTTCGGCAAAACCCTGGCTATTCAAATTCATTGGGAGTTGCAAAGATTAACTTTGCGAACAAGCATGCAGTTTTTTTGCACGACACCCCAAATAAATCATTATTTAGCGACGGTCAAAGATTCTTTAGCTCAGGTTGTGTGAGAGTGCAAAACATAGATGATCTTATTCAATGGTTATTATCCCCAAACAAGGGTTGGACAAGCAATAAATTAGAAAATATCTTAAGCATTGCACAGACAACGACGGTAAGGATGGACATAGAAATACCAATTAAGATAGGTTATTTGACTGCATGGAACGACAATGGGCTGGTACATTTTAGAGAGGATATATATGGAAAGGATCCTATAAAAAAAATGAATTAATTGTAATTAATAATATTTCCAATTTGGCCTATAAACAGCGAAGAGAATCTGATAAATTTAAAAATAACAACCCTATAAAATATTTGTAATTTATTCGATAAAATATTATGTATTATCTATGGCAAAGCGCATGAAACACAAATATAATCAATACTTAGAAGACTCCATAAATAGCATTATCGATGAAGGTCGTTACAGAACATTCGCTAATATTACGAGGTCATGCGGTAATTATCCAAAAGCAACCCTCTATAATGATGATGGTTCGGAGCAGCAAATTACTGTCTGGTGCTCAAACGATTACCTTGGCATGGGGCAACATAAAGATATTATAAGCTCTATAAAAACTACTCTAGATACCGCTGGTGCTGGCTCAGGTGGGACACGTAATATATCAGGTACAACAAGTCAGCATGTATTATTAGAGCGGGAGATTGCATCTCTACATAAAAAGCAGGCAGCGCTTTTATTTACATCTGGATACGTTGCTAATGACGCGACGTTATCAACCCTCTCAAAAGTAATCCCAGATTTAGTTATGTTGTCGGATGAAAATAATCATGCTTCCATGATAGAAGGCATTCGTCACGGGGGTGCGTCAAAGATGATTTTCAAACATAATGATATGGCAGATTTAGAAGGTAAACTGAGGCTACTTGGAACTGAAAAAAATAAAATAATTGCTTTCGAATCAGTATATTCGATGGATGGCTACACTGCAAAGATTAAAGAAATTTGTGATCTTGCTGAAAAATATAATGCCTTAACATATATAGATGAAGTACATGCAGTTGGTATGTATGGTGAGAATGGAGCTGGTCTTGCGGAGCAAGCAAAGCAGATGAACAGAATTGATATAATTGAAGGAACTCTTGCAAAGGCATATGGATTAATGGGTGGTTACATTGCAGGCGACAAAGTAATGATCGATGCAATAAGATCATTTGCGCCGGGTTTTATCTTCACAACATCATTTCCACCCTCAATAGCCGCTGGGGCAAGAACAAGTATAAACCACCTCAAAAATTCTTCGCTTGAGAGAGATAAAATGCATCAAAGTGTATCAGTTATAAAGGATAAGCTTACACAAAGACAATTACCGGTAATCGATAATGACAGTCATATAATCCCAATTATTGTTGGTGACCCAGTTTTGACAAAGAAAGTAACAGATCAGTTGTTAAATGACTTTAGTATATATGTGCAGCCAATCAACTATCCAACAGTTCCGAAGGGTACCGAAAGGCTTCGAATAACCGTTAGCCCTCTTCATACTCTTGCAGATATTGATCATTTAGTTGAATCGCTTGATGTTATATGGAAAGACATGAATATTGCTCGTGCGGCGTAAAAAATAAATATTACAAATGGAGAAAAAATGAGAAACGATTTTTTAAATACAACAATAGCAGATAATGATTCTGAAGTTTCTGAAGTGATTGGTAAAGAGGGGGGAGAAAAAATTCGAAAAGATTTTTTCGATGCATCAATTTCAGATGTTGACCCAGAAGTATCCGAGTCGATCAGCAGAGAAATAAAGAGACAAAAATATGGTATTGAGTTAATAGCATCAGAGAATATTGTTTCCAGAGCTGTGTTGGAGGCCCAAGGTTCAATCCTGACTAATAAATACGCCGAGGGATACCCTCAAAAAAGATATTATGGTGGATGCATGTTTGTCGATGAAACAGAGCAGCTGGCAATAGATAGGGCAAAAGAGCTGTTCAAATGCTCCTATGCGAATGTTCAACCTCACTCAGGATCGCAAGCCAATCAAGCTGTGATGCTGGCTTTATTAAAGCCGGGTGATACTTTTATGGGAATGTCACTTGCTGCAGGCGGCCATCTTACACATGGTGCTACACCAAATTTATCAGGTAAATGGTTTGAAGCTATCCATTATGGCGTAAGAAAAGATGATGCACTCATTGATTTTGATGAAATTAGGAAACTTGCGCATGAAAAAAAACCAAAATTAATAATTGCAGGGGGCTCAGCGTATCCAAGAATCATTGATTTCAGTAAATTTAGGGAGATATGTGACGAGATTGGCGCCTACCTTCTTGTAGATATGGCCCATTTTTCAGGTTTAGTTGCTGGTCTTGCATATCCAAGCCCTTTTCCATATGCTGACATTGTCACGAGCACAACTCACAAGGTCCTTAGAGGTCCAAGGGGTGGTTTGATACTTGCAAACGATGAGGAAATTGGAAAAAAACTCAATTCAGCTATATTTCCCGGTCTTCAAGGCGGTCCAATGTGCCACATTATTGCTGCGAAGGCAGTTGCATTTCGAGAAGCTTTAACAAACGAATTTAAAGAATATGCTAAGCAGGTTGTCAATAACTCAATAGCTTTGGCAGAGTCAGTTAGATCTAGAGGTTTTGATATCGTATCTGGTGGTACTGAAACGCATTTATCTTTGGTTGATTTGAGGCCAAAAGAGCTAACCGGTAAGATTGCCGAGAAATCACTTGAGAACGCTGGGATTACATGTAATAAAAATGGTATTCCATTCGACCCTGAGTCGCCGTTCATTACGTCTGGTATTCGCCTTGGAACTCCAGCTGCTACATCACGTGGATTTAAAGAAGAAGAATTCAAGATGGTTGGCAATCTTATCGGTGATGTTTTAGAAGGATTATCAAGAAATAAGGAAGATAACAGCTTGACTGAAAAAGCAGTTCTCAAAAAAGTTGAGAAATTATGTGAAGAGTTTCCAATTTATCCATCATTATAGTAATTTTTTAAAATGAGATGTCCGTATTGCTCAAATAAAGAAACTCAGGTAAGGGACTCTAGGCCTTCAGAAGATAATTCAACAATAAGACGACGAAGAGTTTGTCCCGGTTGCGGTGGGAGATTTACCACTTTCGAGCGAGTTCAGCTGCGTGAACTCTATGTTCTGAAGAGAACTGGTCAAAAAGTTGTTTTTGATAGAGATAAACTGATGCGTTCGGTTCAAGTTGCAACAAGGAAAAGGCCTGTTGATATTGATAAATTAGAGCAAATGGTTTCAGGTATTGTGCGTCAACTTGAAAATCGTGGTGATACAATCATTAGCAGTGAACTCATTGG
>CETE01012685.1_pt1 | contig 14395 bp, 8 predicted proteins | sample 531241 | NCBI WGS metagenome assembly CETE01 (sample SAMEA2622336, study PRJEB7988) | marine metagenome | biome: marine biome (ENVO:00000447); feature: deep chlorophyll maximum layer (ENVO:xxxxxxxx); material: "saline water (ENVO:00002010), including plankton (ENVO:xxxxxxxx)" | depth 30 m
TGGGCATCACCAATAGCGCCTTTAGCATTGTTTATTGTTATGACCATATTCTCTTTGGTATTGAGTGAAAAAAAAGCATCTTAACTCAGGATGTTTGTGGTATAAGAAATAAATATTGAACAACTTAAATGAAAAGACGTCATTTTCTTAAATTTGCATCACTCTCAACTGCTCCTTTCTATATTTCAAAAAATAGCCTTCTTGGAAAAAATGCTCCAAGCAATAAGATCACTATTGGAATGATCGGAACCGGAAATCATGGAATTCATCGCAATCTCAACATGTTTTTACGCCAAAAAGATGCAAAAATTATTGCTGTATGTGATGTTTTCAAAAGCAGAATGCTGAAAGCTCAAGCGATAACGAATGATTATTATAAAACGAATGACTGTTCAATTCACCATGACTTTAGAGAAATACTAGAGCGTAAAGATATTGATGCAGTTATGATTTCAACCCCTGACCACTGGCATGCCCTTATGTCCTCAATGGCAATTCGCCGTGGCAAAGATGTAATTTGTGAAAAGCCTACACTTACAGTTGCAGAGGGTAGATATATTTCAGATTTAGTAAAAAAAACAGGGAGGGTTTTTCAAACATCAACTGAAGATCGTAGCCTTTTTATTTATCACCGACTTGCCGAAGTTGTTAGAAATGGGAGAATTGGAGAACTAAAAGAAATTAAAGTAACACTTCCAGCAGGAAAACGATTTCCAAATGAAAAACCCGCAAACGCTCCAAATGATCTTGATTATGATATGTGGCTTGGCCCTGCCCCAGAAGCTCCCTACACAATCAGCAGAACTGAACAGCAACACTGGCGCCATGTATGGGACTATTCTGGAGGTAAATTTTCTGACTGGGGCATGCATCAACTTGATACCGCTCAGTGGGCAAATGATACTGAGAGAACTGGACCAATAAGTATTAGTGGTGAGGGAACAATTAATGAAGGAAGCATGTATAACACATTTGTGGATTATGAAATCGATTATGAATACGAAAATGGAGTTAAGCTGAATGTCAAAAGTGGAGGAACGAGTATCCACTTCTATGGTTCAGAGGGTTGGTGTGGAAGTAAAAGCTGGGACTCTGGTCTAGAAGCCAACAATAAAAGTATCGTAAAAGACCCAATTCCAAAGGACGGACTCCATCTGTATACCTGTAAAGGAGGGGAGCATCGCAACTTTCTAGATTGTGTAAAATCAAGAAATGAGCCCTATTTTCCAGCAGAGATAGGCCACCGTTGCGCAACACTTTGTCACTTGGGAAACATATCCATGAGATTGAATCAAAAACTTAAATGGGACCCAAAAACTGAGAAGATTGGCAACAGCAAAGAGGCCTCATCAATGCTATCTAGAGAAATGAGAAAACCTTGGGATTTGCAAAAATCCTAATACCTGTAATGATCTGGTTTATATGGACCGGAGACAGGAACACCTATATAATTCGCCTGATCATCGGTAAGCATTGTTAATTTAGCTCCAATTTTTTCTAAATGAAGTAATGCCACTTCCTCATCTAATTTTTTGGGCAGTACATATACACCAGGAACATAACTTTCACGATTCTTCCACAAATCAATTTGTGCAAGAATCTGATTGGTGAAGCTACTAGACATTACAAAGCTGGGGTGGCCTGTAGCACATCCTAGATTAACCAATCTTCCCTCTGCTAACATATACAACTGCCTGCCATCAGGCATTGTATACTGATCAACTTGAGGCTTTACCGTTACTCTATTTACATCAGTTGAATTATTGAGTGCATCGACTTGAATTTCATTATCAAAATGACCGATATTACAGACTATTGCTTGGTCTTTCATCGAAAGCAGATGTTCAATTCTTATGATATCCTTGTTACCAGTGGTAGTTACATAAATGTCAGCCCAACCCAAAGTATCTTCTATTGGCAAGACTCTAAATCCCTCCATTGATGCCTGCAATGCACATATGGGGTCAACTTCAGTGACGACAACCTGCGCTCCCTGACCTTTGAGTGCTTGAGCACATCCCTTTCCAACATCACCATAACCACAAACCACGGCAACTTTGCCAGAAATCATTACGTCCGTTGCTCGTTTAATGCCATCAACTAATGACTCCCGACAACCATAGAGATTATCAAACTTTGATTTCGTCACTGAGTCGTTCACATTGATTGCGGGTACCCTTAATTTATCCTGCTCTGACATTTGATAAAGTCGATGAACACCTGTGGTCGTTTCTTCAGAAACCCCTTTCCAGTCTTTAAAATAATTACTCCACTTTTGAGGTTTTTCCTTGTTAACACTTTTGAGTAAATTTTTTATTACTTGCTCCTCATGTGAATCACTATCTGTGTTAATCCAATCATCACCCTCCTCGAGTTCCGCGCCCTTGTGAATTAGTAGCGTGGCATCTCCACCATCATCAACAATAAGTTCGGGGCCTGAACCGTCGGGCCATGTCAAAGCATCAAGAGTACATTGCCAATACTCTTCGAGAGTTTCACCTTTCCATGCAAATACTGGTACCCCTGCAACAGCGATTGCCGCTGCTGCATGGTCTTGTGTGGAGAAAATATTACATGAACACCATCGAACATCAGCTCCTAGATCAACTAAGGTCTCAATGAGAACAGCGGTCTGAATTGTCATATGCAGAGATCCCATGACTCGTACCCCTTTGAGGGGTTTTTCCTCGGCATATTTTGTTCTGGTTGCCATAAGACCTGGCATTTCATGTTCGGCGATTGATATCTCTCTCCGTCCCCAATCTGCCAACTCGATATCGGCAACTCTGTAGTCGTTATTATTGCTCATTGTAATTGATTTTTTACGTTTAAACGGCTGATTTTAGATCCTCTACTCGATTAGTTTTTTCCCATGTTAGTGAATCTAAGTCGGCCCCTCTTCCAAAATGACCATAATTGGTGGTTTTTTTATATATTGGACGTAATAGATTAAGCTGCGAGATGATGTCAGCTGGCTTGAACGAAAACACCTCAGAAACCGCTTCATTAATTTTCTGCTCATCCACTGAATTAGTACCGAATGTATCAACAGTTAATGATACAGGATCTGGAAACCCGATCGCATAGGCTGTCTGTAATTCACAACGGTCTGCTAGGCCTGCTGCAACAATATTTTTTGCAACCCATCTACACATGTATGCAGCTGAGCGGTCAACTTTAGATGGATCTTTCCCAGAAAAGGCTCCGCCTCCGTGACGACCCATACCCCCGTAAGTATCAACAATTATTTTCCTGCCAGTTAAGCCGCAATCACCTTCTGGTCCACCAACAACAAATAATCCGGTAGGGTTAATATGGTATTTAGTATCTTCGGTAAGAAGGTGTTGAGGTAAAACCTTTTCTATAAGATCCACTTTTAATAATTCTCTAATATCTGTTGTTGAAATTTCTTTGGCGTGCATAGTTGAAACAACAACAGCAGTAATTCGACTTGGCTTACCATCAATGTATTCAACTGAAACTTGGGTTTTTGAATCGGGTCTCAACCAAGTGTGTATCTTATCTTTTCTCAATTGTGTCATCGCTTCCCCAAGCTGGTGAGAATAAGCAATTGCTGCAGGCATTAATTCAGGAGTGTCATTACATGCATAACCGAACATAATACCCTGATCACCAGCCCCCTGTTCATCAGTCTCTTTGTCCTCTGCACTTGAGGCGTCAACACCTTGCGCTATATCGGGCGATTGTTGCCCGAGTAAATTCATGAAGAAAAAATTCTGAGCATCAAATTTGCAGGTATATGAGTAATCCGTGCCCTCTGCATAAGAAGAATCATAATTCATTTCTTCAAGAGTTTTTTTAACCACAGAACGGTAATCAAACTCCGCAGATGTTGTAATCTCACCTCCAAGTATGACGGCATTGTCCTTGACCATCGTCTCACAAGCTACTCTTGATGAAGTATCTTGTTCAAAACAAGCATCTAAAACAGCATCTGATATACTATCACAAACTTTATCAGGGTGCCCCTCAGTAACAGATTCGGAAGAAAAAATATGTGTATTTGCCATATATCTAAATATCGTGATATGTTGATATGTAGTTAAAAAACCGATGACGTCAATACTGAAATGGCTGAAATTACTTTCGGACCCAACTAGAATCCGGATTTTAAGAATTCTTAGGTACGAAAAACTCACGGTAGCCGAAATTCAAAGCATTCTTGGAATGGGGCAATCCAGAATATCCTCTCAATTATCTAAACTAAAATCTTCGGGACTTTTAATGAATGAGAGATCAGGAAAACATGTTTACTATCAGTTAACTGCCCCAAAAAATGAGGATTCAAATGTTATGGAGAGCTTATTTGAGGTTCTGGAATCTGCAGCCAATGAAATTAACGAATGTACATTAGACGACAAGGCGCTGCGACTCCAAATTGAAAAGCGATCCAATAGAGCAAGAATATATTTTGATGAACTAGCTGGAAATTTTGGTGAAAAATATGTACCGGGCAGAACATGGAAAAGCGTCGCTGAAATGCTCTTTAAAATTATAAATCCTGGAGTGGTGGCAGACCTTGGAGCAGGTGAAGGAACACTTAGCCAATTAATTGCACAAAAAGCAGAAAAGGTCATCGCTGTGGATCATTCAGAAAAAATGGTTGAATTCGGCTCAAAAATAATCAAAGAAAATGGATTCAATAATATTGAGTATCGCCTCGGTGACATTCAATCCCCACCCATTAATAACGATCAAATTGACCTAGCAATTTTCAGCCAAACACTGCATCACGTAAACGACCCTCAAAAAGCTATTAATGAGTCTTATAGAATTCTCTCATCTCAGGGAAAGGTAATTATTCTCGATCTTCTAAAACATGATCAAGAAGAAGCGAGAACCCTTTATGCTGATCAATGGCTTGGGTTCAAAGAAATAGAACTAATAGAGTTTCTTGAAATTGCCGGTTTCAAATTCATAGACACAATGATAGTGGACAAAGAAAAGCGACCTCCTTATTTTGAGACAATAATGGCTATAGCCTCCAAAGAGTAGATATCATAAGGACATTTACTTCGTTATACAAAACAAATTATGTTTACAGGATTAGTAGAGACCACAGGAATCATATCAAGTTTTGAAAAAAATGACGCGGGTGCAACTCTTACAGTGGAGATTCCCTTCAGAGACGAAATCTCGATGGGAGAAAGCATTGCAATCAATGGTTGCTGTTTAACTGTGTCTCATATAACTGAGGATGGTGCATCTTTTAACCTCCTTAAGGAAACGTTAAATGTAACTGCCTTGAAGGGTTTAAAAGATGGTATGACAGTCAATCTGGAAAGAGCAATTGCAGCGGGTCAACGTTTTGGAGGTCATTTTGTAACTGGACACGTTGATTCGGTATCTAAGATTATAAATTACGAAAAAATAGGAGATGATCATCGATTGGATATCAAAATTCCAAATGATAAAAATCATCTAATAGTACACAAAGGATCGATTGCAATTGACGGGATCAGTTTGACCGTTGCAGAAATCGACGAAAGTAATCTCATTTTGACCTGTTGGATAACTCCTCATACTCATTCCAATACGCATCTGGTAGATACGAAAAATGAGGATTTTGTTAATCTTGAATTCGATCTCCTTGCAAAGCACCTGGAGAGATTAGTAAATTCCCGAGACTCTTGAAATATTTAGCTTTTCAATCTGCTAATACAGGTGGTTGAGTGGAATCGCTTTCCCCATTTCCATGGTCTACTACTCCTTCAGTTGACTCGTTGATATTATTATATTTTACAAAGATCATTAGATAGTGACAACTTCACCTTAAGTTCTACTGACAAGCTTCACACTCTTCTCCATTCATCATAGCATCGATGCTACAAGCCTTAATTTCTTCTGCGTTATACTCTTTTTTGCCTTCACCATCAGATTGAATCCGAACTTCTTTTTTAGCACTTACTGTTGATTTCTCAATGTTGGATGCAGCTAAGCTCCTGAGATAATAAGTTGTTTTTAGTCCTGAACTCCATGCTGCTCTGTACATATGAGAGAGGGTCTTAAGGTCAGGAGTAGCGATAAACAAATTAACGGATTGAGACTGATCAATCCATTTCTGACGTCGAGCAGCAGCTTCAATTAACCAATTATATTCAATAGAGAACGCAGTTGAATATTTTTTCTTTAAGTTTTCAGGAATTTCCTCGATGTCATCTAGCTCCCCATCATGATACTTAAGTTGGTCTGCCATTTCCTTATCCCATAAACCGAGTTTTTTAAGATCTCTTACGAGATAAGAATTAAGAACGATAAAATCTCCGGATAAGTTGCTTTTAACAAATAAATTTTTGTAGGTTGGTTCTATACAAGGCGTGCTTCCCATTATATTTGAAATGGTCGCGGTGGGCGCAATGGCAAGGACATTTGAGTTTCTCATGCCTTGATCCTTTATCTTTTGGCGAAGAGAATCCCAATCAAGCTTTCCTCCTCTGGGCACCTCGATTTCTTTACCTCTTTCTTTTTCCAGAAGATCAATTGTATCTGGCGGCAGCAATCCACGAGACCACTTTGATCCATCATAAGTAGAATATGCACCTCTTTCTTTTGCCAAGTCACTTGAGGCCTCATAAGCATAATATGCAATGGCCTCCATAAATTCATCGTTGAAATCAACCGCCTCTTTGGATCCAAAACATATGTCACGCTGAAATAATGCGTTTTGCAGTCCCATTACCCCAAGACCGATAGGACGATGACGTTGATTCGAACACCTTGCTGCTTCGGTTGGATAAAAATTGATATCAATCACATTATCTAATGCCCTTACTGCAATCCTAACTGTCTCTCTTAATTTTTTATGATCAATTTCGCCATCTTCTCCGAGATGGTTATCCAAAACAACAGATCCTAAATTACAAACTGCTGTTTCCTCTGCACCAGTGTTCAATGTAATTTCCGTGCACAAATTGGAGCTATGAATAACACCACAATGATCTTGAGGACTCCTTACGTTGCAAGGATCCTTAAATGTTATCCATGGATGACCTGTTTCAAAAAGCATTTTTAACATATGCTTCCACAACTCAATTGCGGGCATTGTTTTAGCAAAAATTTCCCCATTCTTGGCTTTTTCCTCATACTCTTCGTATCGCTCCTCAAAGGCATTTCCATAAAGATCATGCAAATCAGGAACTTCATTGGATCTGAAAAGTGTCCAGTCTTCTCTAGCTTCCATTCTCTTCATAAAGAGATCAGGAATCCAGTTTGCTGTATTCATATCATGGGCACGCCTTCTGTCGTCACCTGTATTTTTTCTTAGATCAAGGAAATCAAGAATATCGGTATGCCAACTCTCCAAATACGCACAACCTGATCCTCTTCTCTTTCCTCCCTGGTTAACAGCAACTAATTGATCATTGTGAAGCTTGAGGAAAGGAATCACTCCCTGACTTTCTCCATTGGTGCCTTGAATATAGCTTCCTGTACCCCTTACTGCAGTCCATGAACCACCCAAACCACCAGCCCATTTAGAGAGGTAGGCATTTTCTGCAATTCCTCTTTGCATAATGGATTCGATTGAATCATCAACTTTATAAAGATAACATGAACTGAGCTGCGAATGATGCGTCGCAGAATTGAAAAGCGTTGGAGTTGAAGAACAAAATCTCCGCCCTTTGTATAACTTATATAAATCAATAACCTTATCAGATCTCTTCTCAGACTCATCAAGAAAAAGACCCATTGATACCCTCATCCAAAATAATTGAGGCGTCTCTAACCTACGATGATTATCGGTCGTTTTATCAACTATCAAATATCTGTCGTATAAGGTTTGAATACCAAGATAATCAAAATCCAAATCTGCTACCGGATCGATAGCTTCCGCTAACTTATCAATTTCGTGTTCTCTTAATCGACTGTTAAGTCGACCAATCTCAATAGCCCTTTGTAAACTGGATTTAAACCCTTTCCGGTGGGCTGCGGGTAATGCGCTGATTCCATCATCGATAATATTCCAATCTAAAACCTCTTCATAGATAAAGGTAAGGAGAATCCTTGCCGCAAATTTTGAGAAATCAGCATCTCTTTCAATTAAACTCTTTGAGTTAAGTATGATTGTTTTTTCCAGATCAGACTTTTTCATCTCAGGAAAAACTGACCGCCTCAGCTCCCTCTCAATTTCATCGTCAGATAAACAGAGATCAAGATCCATAGTGGCAAACTCAATTCTCTTCCTTAAATCAGCCCCGTCCCATAAAAACGTGGAATCATCGTGATTTCTAACCAATATAAGTGAGTCTTGACTTGGATCATCTGCACTCGCCGCGGCAGCTTCTTCTTCGACTCTTTCCGCCTCTCTCAGTAAAGCACGGTGGGCACGATATAAAATGTAAGCTTCAGCCACCTTGAAATGCCCCTGCCTCATCAACTCTTCCTGAACCTTATCTTGAAGATCTTCGATGTGAATGAAAGAGACACCATCTTCGGAAATTCTTTCACTTATACCATCAGCCACATCAGCAGCAGGACTTGGATCAAGTTGAAGAGAAAGGAATGCCTGACTTACCGCTATTTCAATTTTATTTGGCTTCCAGCTTACGGATTTACCATTTCTACGGATAACTTTTATCGTTTGATTTTTAACTTCATCATCCCCTGAAGACTTCTTCGAATCTTCTCTCAACCTCATGATCAAAGATCTGGCCACGTCATGCGCATTATTTTTAACTAATGCACGCTCAATAATTTTAGTAAGCTCCACTGAATTAAAGGTAACCTCTGGCGCACTGGCATCCTCAGATTGCTCAACTATGTCCTCAGTGACAGACTTTGCGACTCCTGCTACGAGCTTTTGATTTTCATCATTGAAAATATTTTCTTCTTTTCTCGAAAGCAAAAGGTCTGTCAGGGCCCCACCAACAGTATCCGCAACATCTGCAATATTGTAGTCTCTGACTTGGCCTCCTATCTCAATTTTTATTTGTAATTTTCCTGGCAGCTCTGGAGCTTCTTCTTGAGCAAAGCTAGACCAGTTGAACCGAGGTTTATCTTTGTCCGATGCGTGAGCATACTGCTTTAGTAAAATATCTTCTTCTAGAACATTTCTTCCGATCATATACCTGCTGAGTTTTTGAGATTGGTAGAATAATTAATGGTTTAATTTAGTAGTTAATGATGATGGGATAAAAATTTTTGATAGAAATTAAAGTTCGTCGTCATCCACTGTTTCCAAGGAAGATGCTTTTTGATACTCTGTGACCCTACCTTCAAAAAAGTTTTGCTCCTTCTTGATGTCCATCATTTCCGCGAGCCATGGGAATGGGTTTTCAATCCCTGGGGAAAGTGGAGTTAAACCAACACCTTCAAGCCGTCTATCAGCAATATAATCAATGTATTGAGTAAAATCATCTGAACTTAGTCCTACCGAATTAACAGGTAAGCAATCCTCAATAAATTCCTTCTCTAACGCAATGGCCTGCCTCATAATTTCTCGCAATTCATTTCTGAATTCCTCGGTCCATATTTCTTTATTTTCTTCGACGAGATCCATGAATAGATTTCTAAATACCTCAATATGGTTAGACTCATCTCGAAGAGTGTAACGAAACATCTGGCCAATGCCTGGAAACTTGTTTTGTCTGTATAGACTGAGAATCATTCCAAAGAGTCCATAAAATTGAGTTCCCTCCATGCACTGACCAAATACAAAAATATTTTTTGCCAATAACTGTTTGTTGGCTGTCTGAGTGAGATCTATGTCTCTCCTAAGTTCCCCAGAAATCCCGGTAACAAATTCATTCTTGCGTTTGATAGTGGGAATCTGCTCGAACATTGCTTCGCACTCGTGTGGATTAATTCCAAGTGAACTGATCATGTAGAGTAAAGAATCTGCATGAATATTCTCCTCGTGAGCATGACGACCAAGAACCAGTTTAAGTTCAGGAGCAGTTAATAATTCACGGACAACGTGAATGATGTTGTCTCCAACAATACCTTCAGCCGCAGAAAAATAACCAATTCCCATACGAATTATCCATCTTTCGCTATCAGAAAGCTCTTTATCCGATTGCCATTGTTCTATGTCTTTGCCCATTGGAATGTCCTCTGGCTCCCAATGATTAGCCTTCATATTTCGATAAATGTCATACGCCCACTGATATTTTAGGGGCAAAAGATTAAAAGCCATTGTATGACGGCCGTTAATGACGGCTTTTGCAGCAAATGCTTCCTCGGCTTTGTCCTGGTCCAATACAAAATTTTTACTTCCTATTTCGAATGTCTTTTCCATTTGATTTTAATTACTTGAACTTGGTTATAAAAAATAAATTAAGAATCTATATATTTTAGTTATGTTAAATGTTTTGAGAAGCTAAGCTTCGCCTGTTTTGATGGCTAAAACCCCCGTTAAAGCGCATTTTTTGCTACTAAAAGTCTGTAAATGATTGTTTTCAAAAAACCACTACATCTTGATGAAGCGCGGGGTAATATGCACAATATATAGTGTGTTGGTCAAAATAAAAATAATTTTAATTATCTTCAATCTCGGTCAAATTCTGGTTTTCAACGAGTTATGAATAATGTTTTTTTTCGTTCCTCTAAATTGTTAATATCTGTTGATAAGTTAATAAAATTTGAGTCGCATTTATAGTCTAATAGTCTCAATCTATATACGCAGCGTTTGTGCCATCGGGACCGTCAAAATCATGAAATTTGACAAAAAAATGGAAATTCATTTCGTCAATTTAGAGTCTAATTTTTATCAAAATAAATGAGCATTTTTTAAATACTCTTTAATCTTGCTCAAAATAGGCAAATTAATGCAAAATGAACGCATTATTAACTCTCAAACCTCCAATAAAATGAGCTCTATCAAAAACCTACTTAATAATTTTGGTATTTTGTTCCATACAATTTTGATTGGAGTTGCCATCTTTAAAACAAATAGCCATGCAGCAACACCTTTTGAACAAGTTGAAGAAGCCGTCGGAGGCGGTGCTATTTATTTGGATCTCGTTGGAATAGATGCAACTTATGAAAGCATAACGAATTCGAATGTCTCGTTAACCACCGATGCCATAGATTGGGGCTGGCCTGATGGAAGCGATGGTGAAGTCTCAGTGGCGTCAGACGGCTTTAGTGGAGATATATTTGACGACAAATCAAACAACGCTTCAGATTTCAGCACTTTTATATCAGGGCTAACACCTTTTTCGCGCTATGAGCTTTACCTTCTTAATGTTATAAAAACAAATGATTACGACTTTTCATGGTCGAGGGGCATCAATGCAAATATTGTTGATGTATCAGAAGAAGGTATTGGAGGTGATTCACCAGCGGTTATTGAAGAAAACTTTGGCGAGGAATCTTTAACTTTTTCAGATCGAACCCACCAGCACAATGGGGCCGCTTTTGATCTCGATGGAAATCTATCAACAAGCGGAAGTCAAATCATTGGTCTTCCAGAATATCTATTGGGAGCTAACTATATTCGATTCGCAAATAATGCACGTGACAACGCTCCATACACTGCCGAAGTGGAAGCTGACGGTGTAACTACCTGGTATTTGTTAGTGGATAACCGATTAGATGGGGAGGCCGGAAACAAAAATTCACCCAATAGTACTGATCCTGTCTTAGCAGGAAACCTTCAATGGATTATTGATGATGGATGGGTTCGCGTGAATACAGGCATATCACCAAACGGTCTACCCGATTATACTGGAGTAGATGAAGGTGGAGATGGTTTTGGGCCAGGACAAGGACTTAACCAATTCTACTCAGTCTACTCTATCACTGCGGAAAGTGTAACACTTAAAGGACAAGGAATAGGTGGAAGCAATATGATGGCACTAGTTACGCAGGGAGAAATGATTACTGTGAATAACATTAAGACTGATGGAGTTGCGGTCGTTGAAGACAACGGAGCTGGTCCTGATTTATATGCAATATCAATAGGTTATTTCACTGCGGACGAAGAGGGCATTATCAATCTTCGCCTCGGTAAGGGAATTTCTAATGAAGAGGGCGCAAGAACTGAACTCGATGGAATCGTTGTTGTCCCCCCAGCAGATGACGAAATACCCATTCAAAGATTTCTTGCATCTGAGGAATCAATTTTACCAGGAGAAAGCATCACTCTCAATTGGACCATTAGCCCTGCTTCGACATCAGCAACAATTAATCCTGGCAATATAGACGCTCTAACTTTGACTGGTGCAGATGGAAAAGGATCCATAGAAATTAATCCTACAATCAGTTCTGAATATACAATAACTGTTGATACCCTCGAAGAAGAAGGAGCTAGTGAATCTGTAAACATTCAAGTATCTCTAGTCGGATCGTTCTCTGCAAGCCCAGCTCTCATAAATTCAGGAGAAGAGGCAACCCTCAATTGGATTGTTAGAGAGGACGCTGTTGTTTCTATATCTCCAGAAATTGGAGAAGTCACTTCAGAAAATGGTCAAGGTAGCATCAAAGTGAGTCCTGAAAAAACCACAAACTTTATACTTACAGCAAGTGCCGAGAATGAGGAAGACTTAAGCGCTGAATTAATTATTAATGTTTTATCCGGTCAGACTACCTCTGGTGAATTTGCCTCTCCAACGGGTGGTTGGGATTACGAATTTAATGGTGATGTTGATCCTGTGAGTGATGAATGGGATCATAATAATGGCTCAGATGCTTGGGATGAATCAGACTTTGAATCTGGTGCACCAGGTGGATTAGCTATTTTAGAAGAGGGTGCAGAAAACTTTATAAGAATGCAGGACACTGGAGACCCCAGATCCCATGGATTCGGTGATCCTTCTAATCGTAAATTATATTTCACTAAAGATCTGACAACAATACTCAGCGATGGGTATTCACCTTTAATAGATGGTATTACTTTAAACTTTAGAGCAAGAGTGCCGGTGCCGGGAAACAATTTACCTCTTGATAAATATCACTCAAGTGATGGAACAAATACAGATTGGAGCGATACTGGTGATGGTTACGCTATTCACGATGGAGGAAAAGGAAGTTTCAGTATCAGGGACAGCCAAAGTGGTCAACTTATCTCATTCGCAATTTCAACTGAGACCGTCGGCCCTGGAGGTGATTTTACTGGAGGTGAAGGTTTAACAATGAACAAATTAAATGGGCCTAGTCCATCAGCTGAAGTCGATGCTAATGACGGCGGTGGAGAAGATAATGTCTTGGCTATCGAACCTAGAGTTTGGAATAATTTTTGGATCACGATTGAGGAAGATACTAGCGGAAATGGAACACATAAGGCCGATGTTTATCTGAATGGAAGCAATACCCCTACGAGCTATTTCCTTACATCAGGAACCGGAAATGACGCCTCATACACTTACATTGCAATGGGTTTGGGCGCGACTCCACAAGCAGGTGCTATCGACATTGACTTTTTTAATATTAAAGAGGGAATTGAAATTCCAAAAAGTAGCACCCCTTTCCAAATTAATGAGATTAATTATGGCAATGAAGGTATCACAATTTCCTGGCCATCACGTATAGGAGAAGCATTTTTAATTGAACGAAGTGAGGATGGCATTTTCTGGGAAGAAATGGATGACTCCTTCCCTGCAAACGAAGAAGATGAGATAACAGAATTTTTGGACGAAGACATCTCAGATTACAGAGTTATCCTTTACAGAGTCAGCCGCGCCGAAGAATAATAATTTTCACGCTCAGAATCCACAAACCCACATAAGCAACCTATGAAAACAATTAGATCCTCCACAATCGCAATTAAAATAACGCTACTGATATTTTTATCGGTAATGACAACTAAATCCCAAGAACTCGAAATTTTAGGATACTGGGATTTCAATGATCCGTCTGATCCTGCAGCATCTTCCGATGTCACGGGTAGTTCTCCTGATCTAGAGTTTATCGGCGGTGCTGCTTACACCGATGATGGTGACGGCTTCAGTGATTCGGTGGGAGATTATGCTCTTGATCTTGGCGGGGTTAACGATGGCTCATTGGCACAAACGCTTGAAGGAGATCACTTGAATACCGCTTACGATAATAACGCGATGTCTGTTGTTTTCTGGCAGAACACCACTCAAACCGGCAATACAAGTTCGTTTTGGATACATTCACCCGCGGCAGGATCTAATGAAAGGGGCTTTCAATCTCACACACCATGGGGTAATGGAACGATCTACTTCGATCAGTCTGGCTGCTGTAACCCTCCCCAACGTTTGACCGTCGGAGGTAATCTCGTTCAGTTGAATGAATGGCAACATTTTGTTTTTCAGAGAGATGCTGATGGAAATATGGAGATTTGGGTCGACGGAGTACAAGCGGCTAGTCAAGGCGGAGCAGAACCTCTTGATGAGTTTAATGGAATTATCACTGTTGGTGCCGAGGGCCCCACTCAAGCAAATAGTATGGCAGGAAGAATTGATGATTTTGC